>Ga0192240_10003_pt1 | contig 234582 bp, 230 predicted proteins | sample Koala_Koa27_H3_FD_131237 | JGI IMG/M metagenome (GOLD analysis project Ga0192240, IMG submission 131237) | Enriched cells from koala feces incubated with labeled cellulose particles, San Francisco Zoo, California, United States - Koala_Koa2-7_H3 ...
TTGTTCATTATTATTTTGTCATTATTTTTGCACCGTAAATCTTTTTAATTGAAATGTCCAAATTAATTGACGAAAAAAAGATCGAGAAGATTCGGGAATCTGCTATAAGCTGTATCGGAAGATTCGGTATCGGTAACGCGTCAGTAGCCGAAATAGCACGGCATGCAGGCGTTTCCGTCGGATATCTATACCGCCATTACTCGGGTAAAGAGGAATTAATAAACGATATTCTCGAGCGTACACTCGATATAATAAGCGACAAAATCGAAGAACTGCTCCACTCCGGTTCTTCCCCAGAAAAAATTATTTCCGGATTTATCGAATTTCTATTTATAACTTCCCAGAAAAATCCGGATAAGATAAAATTCATACTAAGTCTGCAAAATGATTTCTCCTACGAATTCCCCAAAAAACTCTCCATGCGGTTAAATGAGTTATGCGCGAAATTCATAAATAAAGGAAATGAAACCGGAATACTTACCAAAGATGTCACCACAGGCGACATATATATAATAGTTATATGCCTCCCTTTACAGTTCATCGGAATGAAAATGAGGAATATATTCGGTGAAACAACTGAAAAGAACAAAATAATAAATAAAATAACATCCCTGTGCCTCGCGGCAATAAAGTAATTGAAAATGAAAAAAATCGGATATTTCATATTACTGTTGTTAATTGTTCTACCGGCATCCGGACAAGAGCTTACCGTTATCAGCTTCGATGATGCGTTATATAATGCAACAACCAAAAATCCGCAGATATCGGCGATTAAATATGAGGAAGATGCCGCAGAATACCAGAAAAAAGCTGCCTTCGGGCTCAGATTACCGAACATCAGCCTTACAGGTGCATATGCATATATGGGCGACGATATCGGACTCGACTTCAATAAATACAAACAGCCCATCGGAGCTGCTGCAGGAGAACTGGGTCAACTGCTACCGTCGGAAATCGCTGTTCCAATCGGTACCGCACTAAACCAGGCATTGAACAAAGACTGGAAATTCGTATTGCAGGAACGCGATTTCGGGCTCATAGGCGCTACTGCTACAATGCCGATTTTCGTAGGCGGCAAGATAAATGCCGCGAACCGTGCGGCACAAATCGAAGTCGAGGAAGCTAAAGAGGCAGGGAATCAATCTACAAATACCCTTATCAGCGAACTTGTAGAACGGTATTTTGGACTGTCGCTTGCAAGGCAGGTCGTAAATGTCCGTCAGGATGTACTCGACGGTATGGAACAACATCTTAACGATGCGATCGCTCTGGAAGAGAACGGAATGGTTCCCAAAGCGGTAAGATTATATGCAGAAATACAGGTTGTAGATGCACGCAAAGAACTTCAGGAATCGGTGAGAGATGTAATGACCATCAATAATGCACTGTCGAACACACTTCATAACGAAAGAAACTACGCTCCGGCAACTTCCATGTTTATAGTGAATAATCTGGAAGAAGTGGAATATTTTAAAACACTTGCACTTAATAATAATCCTCAACTCAAACAGGTCGAATTGAAAGAAAAACTCGCTGAAGAAGGCGTGAAGGTTCAACGTGCGGATTTTATGCCGGAAGTCGCGATATTGGGCGCTTACGACATATACAATTATAACATGATAAAAGGTTTACCTAATTGGGTTGTGGGCGCCGAGGTTAAAATAAAAATATTCGACGGGCTCAGCAGGGAGAATAAATTTTACGCGGAAAAAAGCCAGGTGAACCAGGTGAAAGCAATACGCGAAAAAGCAGAATCCGATATACTTACCCTCGTGGAAAAAACCTACAATGATCTTATGTCCTATGCAGAACAGGTAAAAGCCACGGAAGCATCCATAACTTTTGCCAAAGAATATCTCCGTATGCAGGAAATAGGATTCAGGGAAGGAGTCGCGACTTCGACGGAAGTAGTAGACGCAAGGCTGAATCTGGCAAAGTCGCAGACTGAAAGGCTCCAGGCGGCTTACCAATTCGATCTTCAGCTTGCAAAGTTACTCGAAGCATGCGGTATAAGCTTCAATTATCCGCTTTTTTATTCATCAAAAGATATAACTCCTATAAATCTCGAATAACATAACTTCAAATAATTATGAAAAGAAATAGTATTATAACCGGTGTTCTGGGCACTCTCGCGATAATTTTCGTCGTTCTTCTCATGATATGGTACGCCATAAAACCGGAACCCGTATATATACAGGGTGAAGTTGTGGTCAAAACAGTCAAGGTATCATCCAAATTATCCGGAAGAGTCGACTCCCTTCTGGTAAAAGAAGGACAATACGTATACAAAGGACAATTACTTTTCGTAATGAGCACGCCCGAGGTACAGGCCAAACTACGGCAGGCTGAAGCGGCTCGGAACGCAGCCCTGGCTCAACGGAATAAAGCGGATAACGGGTCGCGCCCTGAAGAGATAGACGCAGCATATAATCTATGGCAGACCGCGCAGGCAAGCCTTGAATTTGCGGAGAAAAGCTACAACAGGGTCAAGAACCTGTATGCAGAAGGAGTCGTGGCAAAACAATCGCTGGACGAAGCGGAGGCAGCCTATAAAGCAGCTCAATCGAGTACTGCGGCGGCACGCTCCCAATACGATATGGCAATGGACGGAGCAAGAAAGGACGATAAATCTGCAGCTAGCGCGCTTGTAGATCAGGCCTCTGGGGCAGTCGACGAGGTTGAGTCCTATATATCTGACTCTCATCAATATGCTCCGTTCGATGCAGAGGTGGGAAGCGTCATAGCTGAGCAGGGAGAGCTCATAGGTTCGGGATATCCTATAATCACCCTTCTCGATTACAGCGATATGTGGGTCTCCTTTAATATAAAAGAGGATCTACTGCCTAAAATACAAATGGGAACAGTACTTACCGCACATGTAACGGCACTCGGTCGCGACGTTACACTGAAAGTTAATTACATGGGGGTACAGGCTGATTACGCGACATGGAGCGCTACGAGAACGCGCGGAGGCTTCGACATACGGACCTTTGAAGTAAGGGCGGTCCCTGAAAATGCAGACGGGCTTCGTCCGGGTATGACCGTTATCGTAAATTGGGCGGAATTATAGTCGATCGCATCAGGCTATGAAAAAAATATTTAAGGTAATATACAGAGAATTGGGATTAGTCAGGCACAACCGGACATTCTCTGCTCTTGCGCTTGGTCTTCCAATATTAGCCATAGTATATTTCCTGCTGCTATTCAAAACAGGTGTTCCGACAAATCTTCCGATTGCCGTTGTGGACCTCGACAATTCTTCCCTGTCAAAACAGTTTACAAGAATGATCGACGCGGTTCCGAGTGTGAGCATTGCCTCCATGCCTAAAAGTACCGAAGAAGCGGAAGAAATGATCCGCAAAGGGGAGATCGATGCAATGCTGATAATCCCCAGAGAGGCGGAAAAAGATATTTACGGCAATAAACCGGTAACTGTTCCGGTATTTATAAGCGGGCTTAACATCACTAAAAACGGGCTCATCCAACGCGACCTCAGCACAGCGATAATAAGTTTCTCTACCGGAATACAGGTACAGACTCTCGTAAGTCAGGGGATGTCCGAAGCCCAAGCTTATCAGGCGGCAATGCCTATAAATTTCGAGAGGCACATACTATTTAATCCTTATTCCAGTTATTCGTATTACCTGCTGCCCATATTTTTTCCGATGATGATGCTGATTTTTATTCTGCTCACAGCGGTGTTTACATTCGGCAGCGAATTCAAGAACGGGACAGCAAAAGAGTGGCTCGAGACCGCTGGGGGCAATATATATTATGCTTTTGCCGGCAAACTGTTCCCGTATCTTATAAGTTTTACAATACTGTTCGTTGTTGCGGATATAGTTCTTTTCAAATACATAGGCATACCGTTGCAGGGAAACCGCACCCTGATTTTAATTGCCAATGTTTTATTCGTAATGGCGTATCAGAGCCTCGGGGTGCTGATAGTCGTTATATCAGCAGGAAGCCTGAGAAGATCCCTGTCAGTCGGTGGAGGATATTCCGTATTCGCATTTACTCTCTCGGGATACACCTTCCCTCTAATGGCAATGAATCCCTTGTTGCAGGTACTGTCTTATATTTTTCCCATGACATATTACATGAGGATTTTCGTGGATCAGGCGGTGCGCGGTGCTCCGGCATTCGATACTGCGGATCAATTGGTTTACTTTATGATATTCATTCTACTTCCGTTACTTCTGCTTCCACGACTCCGGAAGATGTGTACGGACAATAAATATTGGGGGAGAATGTAATGGAAAAAAAATCAGGAATACAGCGCTTAAAGGAGTTCGTTGCTATTTTTAAAACAGAACTTAGATATATTTTTTCGGATGGCGGGGTAATCCTTATAATGTTCGGTGCGGTCATAATTTATTCTACAGTGTATTCGTTCGCATACAGCAACGAAGTATTGCAGGATGTACCTGTAGCTATCGTTAATAACGACCGGACGCAGGAGAGCCGCGATTTTATAAGAAAACTAAATGCTACCCCGAACATAAATGTCACTTATGAAGTATCCAGCCTCGACGAAGCGAAATCCTTATTCCTGTCGCGGAAGGTATACGGTATTATAATATTGCCGGACGATTTTGCCAAAGATATATACAGCGGAAAAACTACCTATGTCGCAATCTATGCGGACGGCAGTTATCTTCTGATATACAAACAGGTCCTCAACGATCTTACGAATACGGTCCTTACCAACAATGTACAGATCAAAGTCCAAAGACTGATGCAGCAGGGAATAAGTATGGAACAGGCCTTTGTCGTGAGTAATCCCGTAAGCCCCAATATACAATCGACTTTTAACCCTTATTTGGGATACGGATCGTTCGCTATGCCGGCAATTCTGGTCCTTATAATTCAACAGACATTATTGATAGGAATAGGAATGATCGGAGGTACGTGGAGAGAAAAAAAACTCTATTGTAAACTGATCCCTGAAAGAAGAAAATACCTCTCGGCACTTCCGATACTTTTAGGTAAATCCGCGGCATATTATGTATCCGGGGCTGCAACCATGCTTTATGTTTTCGGATTTCAATATAAATTATTCCATTTCCCGATGAACGGTGATGTATTAGACCTGACAATGTTTATGACCCCGTATCTTCTATCCGTTATATTCCTTGGACTCGCTATTTCCTTAGTACTTAAACGTCGGGAAAATTCGATAATATTGATTCTCTTTACATCTATACCATTGTTAATGCTGAGTGGTATATCGGTTCCCAAAGAGGCTATGCCGGAATGGTTGTACCAATTCGGAAAAATAATTCCCAGCAGTAACGCAATCAACGGATTTATACGAATACAGTCAGCAGGAGCTACCTTAAAAGAAGTATCCCCCGAATATGCCATGTTGTGGATTCTCACCGGAATATATTTTCTTCTGGCGGCCTTGGGAATGAGATCGCTGGCACGAAAAGTATACGACTGATACATTATTTCTTGTCATGTTTTTTCCATATTTTTGCAGCAAAACAAAATTAACTTAAAATGGAGAAAAAATTTAAACCCGGAACTCTGTGTGTACAGGCAGGATGGCAGCCGAAAAAAGGCGAACCGAGAGTATTGCCAATATACCAGAGCACTACATTCAAATACGAGACAAGCGAACAGATGGCAAAACTATTCGACCTCGAGGAGAGCGGATACTTCTATACTCGATTGCAGGATCCAACTAATGACTTGGTAGCTTCCAAAATCACGGAACTCGAGGGCGGTGCAGCAGGTATGTTAACGGCATCTGGACAGGCGGCATCATTTTACGCTATTTTCAATATATGTTCAGCAGGTGATCATATCGTAAGTGCGGCAGCCATTTACGGAGGAACCTATAACTTATTGGCTGTAACGCTAAAAAAACTGGGGATCGAAACTACGTTCATCGATCAGGATGCGAGCGACGAAGAGATATCCGAAGCATTCCGCCCAAATACCAAGGCCCTCTTCGGTGAAACCATTGGGAACCCGGGGCTTGCGGTTTTGGATATCGAAAGATTTGCCAAAATAGCCCATAAACATGGAGTACCGCTAATCGTAGATAACACCTTTGCCACACCGATAAACTGCCGACCTTTCGAATGGGGTGCAGACATAGTTACACACTCCACCACCAAATACATGGACGGTCATGCGACCAATGTCGGCGGCGCTATCATCGATAGCGGTAATTTCGATTGGGACAAATACGCTGACAAATTTCCCGGACTTACCGAACCCGATCCATCCTACCATGGACTTACCTACACCAAGTCCTTCGGTAAAGGTGCATACATAACCAAGGCGACCGCACAGTTAATGCGCGACCTAGGTGCGATACAAGCCCCACATAACGCTTTCCTGTTGAATATGGGTCTTGAAACCCTGCATTTAAGGATGCCGAGACACTGTGAAAACGCACAGAAGGTAGCGGAATATCTACAGTCACACCCAAAAGTATCATGGGTAAAATACCCGGGATTAAAAGAAGACAAATATTACGAACTCGGCCGGAAGTATCTTCCAGACGGTTCCTGCGGAGTTTTATCGTTCGGATTAAAAGGAGGACGAGATGAATCTATAGACTTTATGGATCGTCTTAAACTTGCTGCAATTGTAACTCACGTTGCAGACGCAAGAACCTCGGTATTGCATCCAGCAAGCTACACACACCGCCAATTATCTGACGAACAGCTAATTGAAGCAGGCGTTGCACCTGATCTTATCAGACTCTCTGTCGGTATCGAGGATGTAGAAGATATCATCGCCGATCTCAATCAGGCTTTGGAGATTTAAAAATATGTTTTACAGCACAATTAATGTGTTTTGGCAATAATTGCATTCAAAAACAGTTTAAATTTTGACCGTTTAACATAAAAAAATGTTCCGGAGTATTTTCGGCAAATAATCATCCAATATACGATAAAACCCTAAAAAGCAAGGCCTTCCATCTCAGGAAGCCCTTAATTAGGTTAGTTCAAGTTAAGTTTTTAGTTAGTAGTTTTAAGGAAAATGAATGGTTAAATTTAATAAAAAATTTCAATAAGACAATACCTTGTTAAAAATTCCGTTAATTTCCAATTAATGTTAGTTTAGCGTATTTTAACAATAATGTTTTCGTTCCTGCCTGGTCGAAATCCACTTTAACCTTCATTCCGTTCGCTGTATTTTCAAGGTCGGAAATTGTACCTGTCCCAAATTTATCATGCGAGACCTTACATCCTATACTAAATGAATCGCTATCGCTTCCTGAAATATTATTTTGTATATCTTCAGCAACTCTTTTTCCGATGCTTTTAAATTTAGGAGTGATTACAGTGGTATTAACCGGTTTTTGTGGTTCCGGCTCCCTTCTGCGGTAATTATTTTCGGACCTGTATTCTGCTTTATCTTCCGGCAATGTACGGTTTTCATTTTCGGGATCGAACATCAGTTCCATGTATTCGGGGGCAATGTCCCCTAAAAATCTGCTCGGACGGTTGAAGGTCACATTTCCCCAGCGAAACCGGGTATCTGAAAAAGTAAGGTAAGCTCCTTTTTTTGCTCTCGTAAGAGCTACATAAAACAATCTCCGCTCCTCTTCAAGCCCCTCCAGTGATTCGCTGCACATCTGGCTCGGGAATAAATTTTCTTCCATTCCTACAATGTGCACATGTTCGAATTCAAGCCCTTTCGCAGAATGAACGGTCATAAGGGTGACAAAATTATTGTCTTCATCCGTTTGTTTATCCATATCCGTGAGAAGAGCTACATTCTGGAGCCACTCGTCGATAGTTACGACCTCACGTTCCGGATGCTCCTCTTTCTCCGATTCCACGAATGAAGCTATGGAGTTGAGCAACTCGTCTATATTTTCCAGTACGCTGATGGACTCCGGGGTCTGAAGCATCCTGAAAGAAGTTATTATTCCCGACCGGGATGCAATTTCAAAACCCAATTCATACGCGGGGGTAGTTGCCACCTTGGAACGAAGATTCGCTATCATTTCCGTAAATTCCCTGATCTTCTTCACCGCAGCGCCCCTTAATCCCATTTGCTCCGGAGTCACCATAGAAATAACATCCCACATACTTAGTCCGTTAGCGGCAGCAAATTCGGCTATTTTCCCGATTGTTACATCACCGATACCGCGTGCAGGATAATTTATTATACGTCTCAATGCTTCATCGTCTTTCTGATTTACGATAAGGCGTATATATGCCAGCACATCCTTTATTTCTTTGCGCTGGTAGAAGGATTGTCCTCCATAGATACGGTAAGTAATATTCCTGCGTCTTAAGGATTCTTCTAATGCCCTGGACTGTGCGTTAGTACGGTAAAGAACCGCAATATCTTTGTAGGCGGCACTGTTATCGTATATAAGCGACTGGATATTTCCCGCGACTATCATAGCTTCCTCTTTATCGGTAAAAGCTTTAAATATTCTTATCTTCTCACCTTCTTCATTGGACGAGAAGGATTTTTTCTTTATCTGTCTTTTATTCTTTTCAATAATGCTATTAGCTGCATTTACGATATTCTGGGTAGAGCGGTAGTTCTGTTCCAGCTTAAATAACTGCGCCTCGGGGTAATCGTTTTGAAAACGGAGGATATTCTCGATCTTCGCCCCACGAAAGGAGTAAATACTTTGGGCGTCATCTCCTACTACGCAAATATTTTTATGGCCTTCTGCTATTTTTTTAATAATTAAATACTGCGCCATATTGGTATCCTGATACTCGTCGACCATAATATATTTGAAGATATTCTGGTAATGGGACAAGACATCGGGGAAATCCCTGAAAAGTATATTCATATTGAGTAGAAGATCGTCAAAATCCATTGCTCCGGATTCCTTGCATTTACGGGAATATCTCTTATATATCTCCGAAAACATGGGACGCCTCCGTTCACGATCCTCGGCGACAAGAACGGCATTCGTCTCATAAGATTCCGCTGGTACGAGATTATTTTTTGCAAGGGATATACGGCTGTACAAATCATTCGGTTTATATTGATCCTCATTCAGATTAAGTTCCTTGATTATCGATCTGATCACGTTTTTACTATCCGCAGTATCATATATGGTGAAAGACTGGGGATAACCCAGCTTATCAGCTTCATTTCGAAGTATGCGGGCAAATATGGAATGGAACGTGCCCATCCAGAGATAACGAGTGGCATCAGGGGAAACAATGGAGTTTATACGTTCCCTCATCTCTCTGGCTGCTTTATTGGTAAAAGTTAGCGCCAGAATATTATATGACCGTATACCTCTGTCGAGCATATGGGCAATGCGGTAAGTTAAAACCCTTGTTTTACCGGAACCAGCGCCGGCAACTATCAATGAAGGACCTTCGATCTTCATCGCAGCTTCCTTCTGTATATTGTTGAGATTTTCTAAATATTGGGACACGTCAAGAAATTTTCACAAAATTATCCATTTTTACGTGAAAACATAAAACTACCGGTATTAATATTTAAAGACCTTCAAATACAGAAATCTAAAAATCATAACAATTCGTAACGTTTATGAGAACCATTTCCCCATGATATTCATTATTTCCTGTTCCCATAAGATTGAATAAAAACTATGATTTGCACCTGCAATAATATAAGTAGAAAAATCTATATCGTATTTTCTCATCAAAGCTTCAACCTGTTTAACCGTTTCCGGTGTTTCCGTATCTTTTCCTCCATTTATAATAAGCACCTTTCCGGATATATTTTTTCCCTTGATTACATTATTCCTATCTGTCCGGGCTGATTTTACTTTGGTTTTCTTTGCCTTAAAGGGGTTTAGAAACGAATAAATTATTGTTTTGTAATCGACTTCGTTCTTAAAAATTTTTGCCCATGTTTCACGATAAAACAATTTTGAAATATATTCCCTAAAACCAACCACTGTTTTTCTGACTGCTACACTTTGCGGATTATCAACCGGACGTAGAGGAGCTGAGGAAAGACATACAAAATTATTAACAGTAATGTCTCCGTTTAAAGAATAATATAATCCCAGTTTAGCTCCGGAACATATTCCCACAATAGATATATCATCTATCCCGCAGCTATTTTTTACATATCTTAAAATAACCTCGATATCTTCCAGCATACTGCGGTTAGTAGCATTGTATCCCATACTTCCACTAAAACCTTTTCCCCGAAAGTCAAACCTTAAGCATAAATAACCCAAATCTGTCAATTTCCGGGAAAATTTCACGAACATATCATGAGGTCCTGTTCTGTGCCCTCCCCATCCGTGTAAAAAAACGATGGCCTTTGTAAATGGAATTTCAGGTTTATGGATTATTCCATGAATATATTCATTGTCAACTTCTAATGAAAATAACTTATCATTCATAAAAAAACTCCCTTATTAATTCTATAAGCTGTGACGGATCTACTGAATCGGTAAGATTCCAGAAAGCACCCATAATCACTGTTCTCTCAATATATTCCTTCTCGGTTTCATCCTTCCTGCCGTTACGTTGTTTTATCCATATAACTTTACATTTATTTGTAAAACCCTCTGAATGAGGACCGAATTTTTCCTGTAATTCCAACACCTCATTGTAAAAGCCACCCGGAACAGGAAAACCGTCAAAATCAACCATTCTATCTTTTAAAAGTTGTTTTTCCAGACTTTTCCTGTCTGACTTGACTTCACCGTAGGTGAATAATTCTTTAAAAAGTTTACTCCTGAGACTTTTCCTGAGATAATCCGCAGGTTTAAAAACCGGTTCGATACATATAATATTATATTTACCTCCATTTACCTGATTGAATATTAAAGACAAATATGCTCCGAATCTAACTCCGATTATATTAGTTAACTGTACACCGATTTTTTCGTCAAGAAAATTTTGAGCATTGGAGATATCTTTTAACCACTGGTCCATAGAAATATCAGAAAAATTTCCGTGACTGTCTCCACAACCGCTTAAATCAAACAATAAAACCGTATACCCTAATGATGATAAATATTGGGAAATCTGTACCAGTATCCTTTGAGAACTTTTCTTCTCTTCGGCAAACGGATGCACCATAAGCACACTTTTCTCTTTATTTAAGGATTCATCCGGGCTGTATAAAATCCCAAACAACTTATCCGGACCAATAAAATACTGCTTCTCCATATTATTCGATTTGATCTTTAAACAGATTCCAATAATAACCGCGCTTCTTTATCAATTCATTGTGACTGCCGGATTCAATAACTTTCCCATCCTGCAAATAAATAATTTCATCTACGAACTTAATTGTGCTTAATCTGTGGCTGGTTATTATTATTGTTTTATCCGTATAATGCCGGCAAATATTTTGAAGAATTTCTCTTTCGTTTTCAGAATCGATAGCGGAGGTAGCTTCGTCGAGTAAAATTATTTGCGGAACTTTAAGTAAAGACCTAGCTATCGATATCCGCTGTTTTTGTCCTCCGGAGAGAGTAGTTCCCTGATCCCCCACCATAGTGTCCCACTTCTTTGGGGTAGAATCGATAAACTCCAATATTCCGCTTAAACGACAGGTATTTTCCACACTAAGGATGTTTTCATTCTCGTTTGCATAGGTAATATTATTGAGAATAGTATCATGAAAAAGCTGGTTATCCTGTGAAATATGATTAATACTATTTCTCAGGGTCTTCAGATCGACATCCTTTATGTTAATATTTCCGATAGTTATCGAACCCTCATCAATCTCATAAAATCTGCATAAAAGATTTAAAATAGTACTTTTACCCGAAACACTGGCACCGACCAAAGCATATTTTTTGCCCGATTCGAATTTTATATTAATATTTTTCAAAACATCAGTATCCTTATATTTGAAAGAAACGTTATTTAAAACAATATCGCAATTACCTTGAATAAAGTTTGTGGCACCCTCCCCGTTAGCCTCTTCATCTATGGTAATAATATCATGAATTCATTCCATAGAAACAGACGCCCTTATCATATCATAATATAATCCCATTAAATCCCTGAATGGGTCAAACATCCGGTTCATATATTGTATAAAAGCCACAAGCGTTCCGATCGTCATTGCTCCTTTCATGACATCCATTCCACCTATCCCAAGAATTACCACAGGAACCATAGCTGTAAAAAATGTTGAAATATTACGATTAGTTGCAGATAGTTTTGTTATTTTCATATTAAGTGAAATCTGTTCATCAACCACGTTATCAAGACGTGCTTTTTCATAATCGTATCTCATATAATTTTTAAGCAGCTTAATATTAGCGAACCGTTCCATTAAAAAACTTAAAATATCCGAATCTTTTTTTCTGCTTTCTTTTATAGTGGCATGAATCTTTGGCTGAAAATAAAGAGTATTGAGAAAAATAACCGGAAACACTGCAAGAGAGATCAGAAATAATTTAAAATTCAAAATACTCAACATTGTTACCAATCCGATAATAAGACATAAACTACTAATAATCCGGATCAAAGAATTGGTTAGAATATTTTGTATGCTGTTTACTTCACTATTGATACGGTGAATAATGTCCCCGGTTTTATTATTATCATAAAAATTCAAAGGCAGCCTGATAAGATGGGTAAAAAGATCTACACGCATATCTTTCATTATATGGTTGCTTACCCATTCAAATATAAAAGTAGAACCATAAGAAACCAACACCCTGAAAACCACTATCGCAACATAGCCTAATAATATATAAATCAGTAGCTGATAATCGGAAGAAGGAAAAACATCGTCTATTATTAATTTCAGAATATACGGTGATACTAAAGTTCCGGCACTTGCAAGAAGCATAAGAATTATCAGTATTATTTCGTATTTTATATAACGTTTAATATAACGGAGAAAATATTTATATACGGAAATTTTTTTAAAACCGAATAACTTCATTATAAAATCATTGAAATAGGTTTGCCTTCACCAGAATTAATTATTCCGCTTACAAACGATTAATATTATAAATAGGAAATATACAAAACGAAAAATATTGGCCCCAAATTCCATTTCTGAATGCGACAGATTTCAGATTGTACTAATCTATCTAACTTTGTACTTCTCCGGAATTAAATTATTATTAGTGAGAATTTCATAAATCCGCTCAGCCACTTTGCGGCTTCCCTGCTGATTCGGATGTGAATCATTCCGGAAATAGTCTCCAGCTTCTATACTTAGGGGAACCCTTAAATCCAAGTACGGAAATTGGTGTTCAAGAGCTATTGCTTTGTAGTCCGGGTTATCCAACACCGAAAAAAGAAAATAATAAATTCCCTGTTCATTAAGAGTCTGCTTCAACTCACGAATTTTCTCGGCAGATTCTTCTTCCGAGAATTCCAGCATATTACTTCCGCCCAAACTAGCTATATTAGTCTGATAAATCCACTTATTCCTCTTTTCTCCTAGTTTTACCGGGTTATATCTGAATCTATACCACGCCTTATATATATGAGACCAGAAATACCTGTCATGCTTCGGCTTATATTCTTTTTCAAAATAATCTACCATATCCATTAACCTGGGTCTCGCCTCATCACCTGGAAGACAATACGACAATCGATATCCTTTATAATATTCACGGACTCGTTGATCTGTTACCATTGGAAATTTGAACTGCATAAGAATTATATCCGGGTCATACTTTGGTGCTTTTTCTTTTGCAGTCCTATAGTCCCAATAGGCATTTCTTTCTCCACCGTCAACGCCCATGTTCAATATCTGTACGTTATAACCTTCTTCATCGAATAATTTTTGCAATTCTATACAGAAATTACTATAATACGGATTAATCAGATTACCGGTAACAAAAGAATCTCCAATAATCGCTATACGAAAAGTGAGAGAATCTTTTTCACCCCAATCTTCTCCGATATAACCGTCTTTATTAAAACGAACCACTGTACCATCCGGAACAACGTATTCACTATTTGGCAAAAAAGTAAAACCTACAAGGGTGTCGACCTGGTACATTGCCATACGGGGATTTCTTACCTTAGATAAGCTTTCATGATAAAAACATCTTAAAAATAACTCCGCTACAATGATTAATCCTAAACAGGCCAAAAGAGTATAAAGAATAACTTTCTTTAAAATTTTCAGAATTTTCATAGTTTTAATATATTTAATTTGAGGAATTAGAACATTTATTAAACTTAAGATTATATAAAAATCTTTTAAAAGCAAATTACAGAATACAAACAATTTAAGGGTTTTTTATTAATATACTGATATTAAATAAGTTTTATTTATTTTTTTTCTAATATTAATATAATATATTTGTTAAGGGCCTGTGTATCGCCTGTTACCTGTTTTGAATTTTAAAATGGCTCAATCCAACACTAAAATATTAATACTACATGTCAGCCACAGATTTGGAGGTGCAGAAAAAAGCCTGTTAGAACTAATGCGCTATTTTGACGAAGATTATTTCATGGTGCTTAATCCGAAGGAAGAAATTTTTAGCGAGTCAAAAAAAATAAAAAATGACATTATTGAAAAAGATCTGATTTATCTAACGAAATCACACCTAAAAAAATATCCTGTAAGAACAGCATATAACATAATCTGTAATTGCTTTTACATCGCACGTTTGTGTTCAGAACAAAACATCAGATACGTATATTGCAATACTCACCGAAGTCTGATATATGTTATTTTATTATACTTTACAAGAATAAATATAATATGTTGCTGTAGAGATACCGTAACTAAATTAGAAAGCTTCTATATCAGGATTATCTGTAATAAAATAATTACTGTCTCCTACTACATTAAAAGCTTATTTACAAAAAAAAGACCATGTTTATTGTCTCCATAATGCCGTCCAGAAACCATATTCAACAGGAAATTTTGATACACGTAAAGAATATGGCTTAAACCCGGATATAATATGCATCGGATATGTAGCAAACATCATAAAATGGAAAAATCAAAAAGATTTCATATCGATTGCATTTAAAATATTGGAGAACGGTTTTAATGTTTGTTTTTTTATGATCGGCGGTATAGAGGATAAAGATTATTATAAAGAATTGACAGAATGCATAAAGGAGAGGAACTATGAAAAACATTTCATATTTACAGATTTCGTAAGTAATCCTTGCGATTACATTAAGAATCTCGATATAGTTCTCCATACCTCCAAGAATGAGCCTTTCGGGAGAAGCATTGTGGAATCAATGTATATGAGAAAACCAGTAATTGCCTTCAGCGGTGGACCATCTGAAATTTTACAAAATGAAAAAACCGGTTTCATAATCAACAATAACAATTTAGAAAGAGCTTCTGAAATTGCAATCGATTTGATAAAAAATAAACTATTAAGAAAAAATATCGGAGAAAACGCATACATTTATGCTATTGAGAATTTTAATTTTTTGGACTATACTGAAAAACTAAAGAATATAATTTACTGTTAACCCGCAATAAATGAAAATATTATTTGATGGCTTATGCCTGAACTCCAATTTTTCCGGAGTTCAGTATTATGCTTATAATCTTATGAAGCAGGCTTCTTTCGACAGATACGGCGAATTCGTATTCGATACACTTGTGCCTGCCGGATTTGATTATGGAAAATACACACAAAATTTAATTAGTGTACGCACCAGGAACAGGGTAGAAAGAATATGGTATGAACACACTGTTTTGAAAAAAATTTTTAAAACAAATAAATATGATATATTTCACAACCCAAGCTACATCTTACCTCGAAATTTCAACAATAATTCGGTAGTTACCGTTCACGACCTAATAGCAAAGGATTTTCCAAAACTATGTAAAAATTCAAACGCATTATATTACAATCTTCAATTGAAGAATACAGTAAAAAAAGCAAGTAAAATAATTGCTGTTTCCCATAAGGTAAAGAACGACATTATAAGATCTTTCGATATATATCCTGAAAAAATTGAAGTAATTTACCATGGCGTGGACGATATATTTTTCAACAGATTCACCAAAGAAGAATTAAAAGAAAATATCGCAAAATATAATATCCCTGAAAAATACATACTATTTGTAGGCAATCTCGAACCTAAAAAGAACCTTTCGTTACTCATACAAGCATTTTCGATTCTCAGGCAAAACCGATATTTCGAACACAAATTACTTATTGTCGGGCAATTGGGCTGGAAATACAAAGAAATATTCAAAACTGTAGACAAATTAAAATTAAGAGGTAAAGTAATATTTTTAGATTACGTTGAAAGAAATGACCTACCTTTAATTTATCAAAATGCGTCCTTATTTGTCTTCCCTTCTATATATGAGGGCTTCGGAATTCCTCCTCTTGAAGCGATGGCATCCGGAATACCTGTAATCGTTTCTAATGCAGGTGCATTACCGGAAATAACTTCAGGATATTGTTTGTATACAGATCCATATTCCGTGGAAGAACTTTCCATGAAAATAGAATTAGGACTAAATAGTACACCCGATTATGTTTCCGAAGCCTATAAGCATGCACGTTCATTTACCTGGGAAAAATGCTGGTCGGAAACAAAAAAAGTTTATGAATCAATAAATCCGGGGTTATGAAATTTTTTGATAAATTAAGAAACAACGCTATTATAAAAGCGTCTTTCATAGTAACGGTAATAACCTTATTGACAAAAGTAATCGGTTATGCAGAGAAAGTTACCGTGGCCTATTTTTGGGGAACCTCCTACGAGGCGGATATTTACAATGCCGTATTTTCAATAGTTATAAGTATAATGATTTTTTTCCGGGAATTTCTGGAACCCGGGATGATGAATACCCTCATAAAAAACAGAAATACAAATAATGATGACCGGAGGGTATATTCATCGACGTTTGTTTTTATAACTGTAATAGGATTAATATTTTGTTTATGTTTTTTAATTTTCCCTGAAATAATCACGAAATTATTACTCCCCGGATTCACAGTAGAAAAAAATTTACTGGGCATACAATTCTTCAGGATAGCCAGTCTGGCAGTACTTTTTTCCATAATCACAACGGCAACCAATACTTACCTGTTATCGTATAAATACTTCAAGCTCCTATCTATAAGTGAATTTATATTTAAAGCCTCCATTTTATTATGTTGTCTGGCTCTTTACAAGGTCGCAGGAATATATTCCCTCATATGGGGTCTGGTTTTCGGAGCGTTCATGAAATTAGGCATACAGTTGCTCAAAATCCGTAGTTTTTCGAAAATACCGGTTGAGAGACCAAATACAGACTATATCAAAGCCATACTTATTATCAGTTGGCCCTTACTCATCGGAAATGTTTTTCCCAATTAAGTACTGTGGTAGATAATATTTTTGCTTCGTTTCTAAATGAAGGGTCTATATCGGCTCTCAGTTATTCGAAGAAAATTATCGACTTGCCGGTCATTTTATTTCCTTATACCGTAAGTATTGTAATATTCCCGTTTTTCACTGAATTATCCATTGAAAAAAGTAATATAAGACTATTCCGGTTACTGAGAGACAGCTTAAGGATAATAGTGATATTTTTTGTACCATTGATGATCATTATAGGGCTTTTCCCGGGAAATATAATATCACTGATCTTTGAACGAGGGGCATTCAATGCCGAATCAACCCGAATAACCTCTATAGCTTTATCTATATATAATCTGGGGATCGTGGCATTTGCTTTGGAAACCATTCTCGTTATATTCTGGTTCGCAAGAGGGCGGATAAAAACTCCGGTTATTTTAGGAATTATCTGCGTTACATTAAATATTCTGATCACATTCCTCCTCATCAAACCTCTGGGTTATGTCGCGATCGCACTTAGCCTTGTTATTTCCAAATGGTTAAAAGTCCTTGTTTTAATGTATATTACAAAAATACACCGTATACTCTTCAAAGATCTGTTAAATTTCAAAATATGGCTGCCAGTATTATTATTCTCCGGATTTTTAGTTGCTTTCAAATATATTTCACAAAGTCTTGGTATCTCGAATCTGCTCATAATGGGTTTACTCGCTGTCATATCAACAGGTTTTTTCGTTATTTATATATTATTGCTGAAAAAAAATAAAGTACTGAATATCTGACATGAAACATCGTGAAGCAGATAAAAAAAATATAGTTTACATAATCGAGAATTTTCCGTGCCCGAGTGAAACATTTATTGCACGAGAGGTGGAATTAATGGCAGATGAAAATAATCTGAGAGTTTTTGCGATAAACGGAATACCGGAGAAAATCTCAGGTACAAAGTTTCCGATAAATTATTTTTCCGAACAAAAATTTCGAATTCTGCTCGAAACACACTTGAGGATTTTTATAAAAAATCCTTTAAAATATTTATCTCTGGTATTTTTTTCAATTAATTCGGAAAATCCTTTAAAATCGTTCAGTGCATTTGTAAAGTCCGGTTATTTTATTCGTCTGGTAAATGGGATGAAAGTTGAGCACGTACATTCGCATTTTGCAAATCTTCCTACTGATATCGCAATGCAAATTTCACATTATACCGGCATACCGTTCAGTTTTACGGCACATGCGAAAGATATTTACGTCTGCGGTTATGACATTCGTAAAAAAGTAAAAAAATCCTCTTTTACAATTACATGCAATGACAGCAACCGCATATTGATAAATAAAAAAACTAAAAACAGCTTCGTAAAAAAAATTCATTGCGCCTATCACGGAATAGATATAGGAATGTGGAATTTTAAACCGGACAGAATTCAAGAAAACTCCGGAGCGGTAAAAATAATCACTGTCGGAAGATTGGATGAAAAAAAAGGTTATCAATATATTATTTCAGCATTAAGTAATTTAATAAAAAAAGGATACGATATTCACTGGAATATAGTAGGTGACGGAACATACAGGAATAACCTTGAGGTGCAAATTAAAAATCATATTCTGGAAAATAACGTTACTTTCCACGGTTGGATAGACCATAATCGCATAACTGATTTTCTTGGCAACAATGAGATTTTTATTCAGCCATCCGTTAAATTGAATAACGGCGATATGGATGGGATCCCGAATGTTATCATGGAGGCGATGGCTTCAGGCATCCCGATAATCTCCACGGATATTTCAGCTATAACGGAAGTGCTTAACAATAAAAACGCTATTTTAATCCCGCCTGATAATCCCAGTGCTATAGAAGCAGCTGTTATTCATATACTCTCCGACCCTGACAGCAATAAAAAGAGAATTAAACAGGCGAGAGAAGATGCATTGAAATTAGATTCCGGAATCCATTTTACAATTTTAAAAAATATATTCTCCGACTATATAGGTTAAGATGTCAGATAAAATAAAAATTCTCATAGGTGTAGAATCTTTGGGCGGAGGCGTCTTAAGACATATTGTCGACCTCTGTCTTAATCTTAATAAGGAAAAATATGAATTACATCTGGTTTCTTCTTTATTCCATGTTAACGAGGAAACTAATGAAAGTATCCGGTTGCTGCAAAATAATGGAACAGAAACAACCTTTATCAATATAGCACACAATTTATCATGGACGGACGGACAGACGATAAATTATATAGCTAAATATATACGCAAGCACAACATTTCAATAGTTCATGCCCATAGCACCAAAGCCGGGGTAATATTCCGGATAGCAGCGTTTATATGCCGCAAGCCATGCTGCTATACTCCGCATTGCTTTTATTTCGAATCCCGGAAAGGAGTAAAAAGATTTTTAGCCTTCTACATGGAAAAGTTCCTTTCTTCTCTTTGCAAAAAGATCATTCTATCTGAAAACGAATATTTATCAGCAGTTAGAAACAAGATTGCCAGAAAAGAAAAATTACACATTATAAACAACAGTATAGATTCTCGTAATTACACAAAATACCAGCGGGATAAAATATTAACAGAACTTAATATTCCGCAGCAGAACATAGTTATCGGAGGAGTCGGCAGGCTGGTACCACAAAAAAACTGGCAGGCGTTCATTTATACTGCTGCGGTTTTAATCGATAGCAGGAAGAATATATCTTTTATTATCTCCGGCGACGGACCGGAAAAAGAAAATTTATTAGATCTATCCGGAAGGCTCGGAATAACCGATAAAATAATATTTACCGGACACACTGAGAATATATCAAAAATATATTCATGTATAGATATATTTGTTTCCTGTTCTCTATGGGAGGGATTACCATATTCCTATCTCGAAGCTGTGCACTATAATTTACCGATGTTCCTAAGCGATATAAATCATATCCGAGAATACTTCAAAAACTACGCATATTACTTCGATCCCAGCAGACCGGAAGAGCTTTTGAGTCTGATCCTTAAGTATATGGATCATAGACCGACGGCAAATAAATCTTTACAGCATCGAAATAAATTCGAAGATTTTATAAAATTGCATGAAAAATTATACGATAACTTATAATTTGTATTTAGATTATTTAAATAATTATTGTATATTTACAACTATAATCTAAAAAAAATAATATGAATAAAACTTATTTATTATTTCTATTGCCACTACTTATTTCATACACCTCTTGTAAAAAAGACGACCCAGCAAATAAAAATATAAATGAATTGGAAGGTAATATAGTTTCAGAATTAATAAATGAGGAGCAAGTTAGAAATATCTCCGAAAAATTTTTTAATTGTTTTTTCAAATCAGAAAATAAAGAACATGTATTAACTAAAAACAATATAGAAAGCATTGAAATTGAGCCAATTAAATACAATAATGAGATAGTGTATTTTTCAGTAAACTATCCAACTAATGAAGGCTATATTTTAATTTCACCTGATCCTCGTGAGTTTCCGGTAGTAAAATATTCACGGGATGGAAATTTTAAACTAGACAGTATAAATGAATCTGAGAAAGAAACCTTATTAATTGAATTTGAAAATAAATTAATTCAAAGAAAGAATAATTCTACCTCTAAAATAGATGTTTTTTGGCAGTATTTTTTAATGGATGGGCAGATTGTAAACGACACTACTTATAATGTGGAATTTCAATTTGTTATTGAGTATGGTGATAAGGATGAAGATAATATGTTATCAAAAGCTGATTATGATTATGGCTTTATCCCTGAACGTGAAAATCCTAAAAATTATTATTCACTAAGAAATTTTTTAGAATTAAAAGGAAGAAAATGGACCTCTCAATGGCCATATAATTATGATATGCCAAATGTAGGTTATATAGGATCAAGCGGAAATATTAACAAGCCAATTATACCGCCTATTGTAGTTGCATTTGCATTAGTTATGGATTATTATGGAATACCAAGAACTATAAATTGGGATACTTTCCCCGATAATCAAACGGAAAAAAGAAGTACTGCATTAACTAAATTTTTAGCCGAATTAGCTGTAGATTTAGGTTACGATAAAAGCTATAATTATCCAGGAATTAAAACATCCGTTTTATTCAACGAGATCCCTAATAACTTACCGAAATACAATTTTAATGCTGATAATTTTAAAGAATTTACATTTGATGAATCTATATTTGCCGAAATATATAATTCTATATTTCATTTAAATCCTGTTATTTATGTTTATAATATAACAGACGAAATGAATAACCGCTTCCTGCTAAACTGTGCAATAATAGATGGTGTGCAAGAAGTTTATGTTCATTATATTATAAGAACTTCCGTAGCAGGTTTTGTTGTCAGAAAAACCCATAAATATGTCTATGAAGATTTCTTTCATTTCCATAGTCCTCATACCGAAGACGGAAGTTATTGGGCAAAATATAATAACAAGTTCCAACCGGATTCCTACGGAAGAGTCTTAAATCATTATGTTTACTTATATCCTTATAAATTATGGTATCTTTGACACGTAAATTATTAACTCTTTTTATTATTTTTTTTATTTGCGGTTCACCTTCTTTTGCACAAAATTTTTTGAAAAAATATGAACTGGAAATCGGAGGTTCGGCGATCCTTGCCGGGAAAAAATATAATGGGGATTTCGATAAAACACTCAATTTTTATTCCGAAATAAGAAGAAATTTCACCAGACTACCGATGGACATCGGTTTTCATTTCGGGAAAGGAACGATGTACCGCGAATGGGAAAACCCGTTCACAACGAATGATTACCACTACCTGAGCTACCTTGTCATAAGCAATTATTACTTTTCCGACAGCAAAAAAGTTTCTCCTTTTATCGGAATAGGTATGGGAATCACCCATTTAAAAATCGACTGGAGTTACATCGAAAATTCCCAGAGTATACCGCACGGAACACAAAAAGACGATTCTTTCAATTTTATGATGCGCGGAGGAGTGGAGATTTATAGATTTTTGCGTATTTCGACCAGCTATAAATTCATGAAAAGAAAATACAGTAACTACGAAATATCCATAGGATTGACTTTGGGAGGATGGAGATAAAAAGACAAAAGTCCGGAACAATGTTCCGGACTTAACACTATCAGAGCTTAATTACTCGAGAACATTTTTAGAAGGATAGAAGGTATTGATTACTTCTTTACCGCTCCAATGATATAAAGTAGAAAGAACCAGTTTGCTGTCATTCAAAGTTATTATTTCATAAGATTGGGTTTCGTACTTTTCATTACCGTATTTTTGTAATCTTCGATTGTGGATTCCGTCCTACGGTTGATTCTCGAATAATCCCCTCTGCGGATATCTTTAATGGTCTCTTCTCCCGGCAGGTCGGATTCTCGATGCAAAGTGATCAGGTATTTCCCATTTTTAGATTTACCGTATTTTCCGGGATAAAATCCTTATCGGGGGGTATCGCTAAGATAATAGGGAGCTGCAAAACTAGGCCTGGATTTCCCATTTGATCTAATCAAAAAACTTATTTTTTTCCCATTTTTATATACATGATAATATCCATCCTCAGGACTCTCATCCAAAGGACTTTGATGTTCATATTTCCATGTATGGGATTCAAGAATATCCATTGTCGTTCTCGTATTTTGGGAAAAACCAAGAATGGTAATGGATGATAAACATAACGTTAATAAAAATAGCTTTTTCATAGTTTTTGTTTTATTTTCTTCCTGTGATTGTTGTAAAGTAAGTATTCCGATTATAAAAATAGTTTACCGCTGCGGTTCTCGGATTCGAACACTCCGGATCGATGTAGATTAATTGATTGTCGGTTGTATATCCGACAATCGCCACCGAATGAACCGTGCCATAAAATGAAGTCAGAATAACACTTCCACCATCCAGAATTCCTTTGTAAATACCGAACCTGTCTGCGGACGGATTCTGTAAAGAACTTAATTGGCTGCGCTTACTTGTCCGGTTTGAAAAAATTTCTCTATTTGTTGTAGAGTCTGTTGGGAAGATAAACCTTGATTATAATCTAAGTCCTTTCCAATATTTCTTTCAATAATATCAACAATTTCTTTAAATGTTTTTTCACCACCCAAAAGATTATCCAATGCAAAAATAGTAAGGGGCACGCAATAATTACCGCCTGCATTTTGGGTCATAAAATATGAATTTGCGTTAATATCCACGGTCAATTTTGCAATTTTATAATCCTGGAGCGGTGATCCATAACCATTATCATAAAAACCCGAAGGGTAAAATTTGGTTTTGCCTGAATTGCCTGTACCGCCAATAGGCAGTCCGCCCGTATCTTCGTCCGGTTCATTACCGGCAAACGGATCCTCCGAGCCGTTCCAGCCTTCACCACCACCTGGCGTAACTATTGCAGGTGGTACGGGTATCGGATTTTCTTCAGTTCCGAGGCCGGATTCATACCCCGGAGGAGGAAGATCCCCGCCATTGTCGCCGCCGTTATTGTTGTCGTTATTGTTATTATTGTTGTTGTTGTTTTCTGATCCGGAACTACCGCTTTCACCGTCGCTTCTTGTCAGGATGTCGGTATATCTTAAGAAGGCATAATTTACCAGGTATTCCTGTACCTGCGAGGCGAAGTCTTCGAAGCTGCTGCATTGGTGGTAATAAACTCCGGAGATTCGGGTTCCGTTGTCGTATTTTTCAGCAGTAAGAAGCTGCATGGTTACAACGTCGTAAAAGAACAACAAACCTTTATAATTTCCACGATTCTCTTTTTTAAAGAAATTATCAGGGACATTTTTCCGATGTTTAATGTGGTAGAGTCGGTTAGGGATAAGGGTAGTATATGCGGCACCCATATCTCCGGTTGTTTTATTCTTCCGTATAAGGAGGTGCTGGTAGGCTGGAAACGTTCTATAAACCGTTTCTCCGTCTTTAATAACGGTTTCTCTTACATTGTAATAAAAGTCGGCGATAAAGTCGATCAGAACGTAATCGTACTTACTGTCGGAATAAAGGTACGCATTGTCCCACTGAGGGGTGATCTCACCGAGAGCTAATCCGGATTTAAGATCGAGTGTTCCGTTTTCGTCGGCATCGATAATAAGATTTTCAAAGAACTCTTTAGCTTCCTGAACCAGATATTTCGTCTCGTGGACATATTTCCAATCCATGACTGGTTCTTCGCGGGTACAGGCATACAGTAAAATGCCCAATACCGATAATAAAGATAAATAATTTAAAAGTTTCTTCATAGAATTATTTTTAGTTAAGTAAATAGCGGCATAAAGAATAACCGTATGAACTAAAGTTGACAGCCGTAAGGTAACTTAAGGTATCACACATAAAATTGGGATTAAAGTTTATATTCAAATATAAAAAAATATTATAATAACAATATATTATTCTATAAATATACTACAAAAAAAAAGCGTTGGAATTTATCCAACGCTTTTTTTGTAGCCTCGCCGCGACTCGAACGCGAATCTGAAGTTTAGGAAACTTCCGTTCTATCCCTTGAACTACAAGGCCTCAATTATTTAAAAATTTATGCTGTGTTTAAACGCATCCGGACCACTATATTTATAATTTGCCAAACACAACTTGTCCCGGGTCCCGCGAATTTAGTAATAAAGTTCTTAATATAAAAATTATCTCGCCATCGTGGCTCCGTCGTATGCCCATTTAACAAACATGGCACCCCATGTATACCCCCCGCCGAACGCTGCAAGAATAAGATTGTCGCCTTTTTTCAGACGGGTCTCGTAATCCCACAAACACAGTGGCAGCGTAGCACCTGTCGTATTACCGTATTTATCGATATTGATCATACATTTTTCCTTATCTATACCCATACGGTTTGCAGTCGCATCGATTATACGAAGGTTAGCCTGATGAGGAACGAGGAAACTTATATCATCGGATGTAAGGTTGTTTTTAGCCATCAGTTCCACTGCCGTATCGGCCATATGAGAAACCGCAGCTTTAAAGACAGCTTGTCCTTCCTGATATATATAGTGCCATTTCTTAGCGACAGTCTCTGTAGTAGCAGGATAAGCAGATCCACCGGCTTTCATATGAAGGTGTATACTTCCGCCTCCGTCGGATTGCAGAATAGCATCCTGTATGCCTAATCCTTCCGTACACGGTTCGAGAAGTACTGCACCTGCACCGTCTCCGAATATGGCACATGTAGAGCGGTCTTCGTAATCAACTATGGAAGACATTTTATCCGCTCCAACAACAATAACTTTTTTAAATCCGCTTTCTATGTATTTTGCTCCTGTTTGAAGAGCAAAAAGAAATCCACTGCATGCAGCGGACACATCGAAAGCAAAAGCATGGTTGATGCCGGCCTTGTAGCTGATAAGATTGGCTGTCGAAGGAAATAACATATCCGGGGTCACAGTAGCACAAATTACAAGTTGTACCTCATCCGGATTCGTATTGGTTTTTTCGAGCAGTTCCTTAACTGCTTTTTCTCCCATATATGAAGTCCCAACTCCTTCGCCTTTAAGTATATGCCTTGTTCTTATACCTATACGGGTCATTATCCACTCATAGGTGGTATCTACCATACGACTCAGTTCGAAGTTATCCAGAATATAATCCGGAAGATAACCTCCGACACCTGTTATTGCTGCAGTGATTTTCTTCATTATTTAAACGATTCTCTTAATTTCTCCACTAAACCGGCATCGACTGACTTTTCGGTTTGCAGAAGCATGTTTTTAATTGCTGTATGACCTGAACATCCGTGACCTATTATCACTGTCGCGTTGATCCCGAGAACAGGAGTACCGCCTACAACTTCTTCATCGAGACTGTCAACGAAAGGAGAAGAAACACCCTGCTCTTTCAGTATTCTGTAAAATCCTTCGGTTTGTTTTAAAATAGTATTGCCGATGAAACCGTCACATACGATAACATCAGCAATTTTTTCACTGAAAATATATTTAGCCTCGATATTACCCACGAAATTAAAATCAGAAGATCCGTGCATCAATTCGTATGCTGCCTTGGTCATCTGATTGCCTTTCTCAGGTTCTTCTCCGATATTCAACAGAGCTACACGCGGATTTTCCATTTTAAGAAATGCCTTAGCATAAACACTTCCTATTATACCATATTGGTATAATACATCCGGTTTACAATCGACATTCAATCCTATATCGAGAAGAAGCGAACTTCCACCGTTCTCTGTAGGGATAATAGTCGATATTGCCGGACGGATAACGCCGTCGATAGGTTTAACAGTATACATACTGCCAACCATCATTGCGCCGGTATTACCGGCACTCGCAAAACCTGAAATTTTTCCTTCCTGTAGATATTTAAATCCGACCGCTACGCTTGAATCGGGTTTTTTGACGAAAGTCTGAGCAGGATTGTCTCCCATTTCAATAACTTCCGTAGTATGAACTATTTCAAATGTATCCGGGTCTTGATTCTCACGCTTCAATATCTCTTCTATTCCGGCTTTATCCCCGAACAAAACAATCCTGGTCTGAGGCAAAATTTCTTTCGAAGCCTCGATAGCGCCCATAACTGTCGCTTCGGGTGCGTGATCACCTCCCATTACATCCAATCCGATTTTCATCCGATCCGGTTTTAATCCCACTTAAGGTTATTCATCTTTTTTATCAGCTATAGCCTGTTTCCCCCTGTAAAATCCACAGTCAGGACAAACCCTGTGGTAGAGGACCGCAGAACCGCAGTTGGAACAAAGCGAAATAGTCGGAGCAACCGCTTTATAGTGAGTTCTTCTCTTATCTCTTCTTGTACTGGAGATCTTGTGTTTAGGATGTGCCATTTAAAAAAATTATTTATCGTTATTATTTTCTGTTTCCAATTTATCCTTCAATCCTTCCAAAGCCTGTTTCCACTCAGAATTTTCCTCTTCCGGAGCATCAGGATACATATTTGTAAATTCTTCTTCGGTTACGATCCTGAATCTTTTCAACATTTCCGTATCGCATCCCGGTCCATTTTCACCTTCAGGATGCACCCTTTGGTAAGGCAGGCTGAGCAATATGCTTTCATATATATATTGCGACAGGTCGAGTTCGTGTTCACCGGGAGCCACCCACATAACATCTCCGTCGCTTTCTTGTTCTTCTTCCGAATATTTTACCAACAAAGTTCCTTCATAATCCACCGGTGCCGTAAACACTTCCAGACACCTGTCGCAGGGAACTTCTACATGCCCTTTGATCGAAAAATCCAAAGAAAGCATATTGGATTTTTTTTCAAGTTCAATATCGACTTCGACTTTCCCACCGGACACTTCCGAATTTTCGAACAATAGGAATAGATCACTGCCCACATCAAAGCGACAATCATGTCGCCCCAACGATAATCCATTGATATTCAGCACATATTTCCTATTTTTCTTCATTATATTCAGGCAAAATATCGGACAAAGTTATATATTTTTAATTTAACTACAACAAAATTAACCTTTTATGGTATTTTCTCCTTAAGACAATAACGTAAGATCAGCCATCACTATTGCTGCAACCGCCTCAATTATAACCGGTATACGTAAAACTATACACGCATCATGTCTGCCTTTAATAGTTAAATCTTCTCTATTTCCCGTTTCCATATTAATCGTATTCTGTGGTAAGGAGATGCTCGGAGTCGGTTTTACGGCAACCCTGAAAAGAATAGGATTTCCATTCGTGATCCCACCGTTTATGCCTCCTGCGTTATTTGTTTCAGTGGTTCCGTTTATATCTATTATATTATCATTGTTCTGCGACCCATTCATTTTTGCCGATGCGAACCCTGCACCGAATTCGATTCCTTTAACGGCAGGAATCGAAAAAACAGCGTGGCTGATAAGAGACTCCACAGAGTCGAAAAAAGGGTCCCCCAATCCCGGGAAACAGCCTTTTACAGTACACTCGACAATACCTCCGATAGAATTATGGGTTCTTACCGCTTCGTCAAGAACAGAATCATAATCAGCTTTATCGTTTGAACCTCCCAATTCGATAATTTCAGTACTGTAATCTATATTTTCAGTTACTTTCTTCGCTATGGCACCGGCAGCGACAAGACCTAAAGTTATTCTTCCAGAAAAATGTCCGCCCCCCCTGTAATCAGCAAAACCGTTATATTTTTTAAGTGCAACCCAATCTGCATGTCCGGGTCGAGGCTGCACGATAAGATTTTTATAATCGCCCGACCTTGTATTGGAATTTTCGAAAATCACGGTAATCGGCGCACCTGTCGTGTAACCGTTGAATACACCTGAAACGATCTTCGGTTCATCTGCTTCTCTTCTCGGAGTCGTTCCTTTGGCACCGCTTTTCCGCCTTGCCAAATCCGGCAGCAGATCTTCTTCGGATAAAGAAATACCCGGAGGACATCCATCGATTACCGCACCTACCATGGTACCATGAGATTCTCCGAATATCGAAACACGGAATTTTCTACCGAAACTGTTCATGTTAAATTAATTTTTTAATACGCAAAAATAGTATTTTTTCACATTAGTTCCTACTTCGGGTACATCCACGGTATGTCGACACAACTTAACACTTTATAATTAAATCATTCCGGAGTTATTCGTTAACATTTCTGCAAATATATTATACGCCAAATACAGCGGTCAAACCAATCGTGCAACGGGATTTTTCGTATATTTCGATTAAATATAGTATTTTTATACGAAATTTGAAGACATATGCTGGAACAATTTGTAAATACTCTTCCATTAACTAACCCGGTTCTGATATTCGCCATAATATTATTCATTATACTATTAGCCCCTATAATCCTGCACATGTTCAAGATCCCTGATTTGGTGGGACTGATAATTGCAGGAGCTATTATAGGACCGAACGGACTCGGCATACTGGCACGCGACAGCAGTATTATTTTGTTCGGCACAGTAGGTCTTCTCTATCTGATGTTCATCGCGGGCCTTGAGATCAACATGGCCGATTTTAAAAAGAACAGTAAAAAAGGATTGTTGTTCGGGATGTTCACTTTCGGCATCCCAATGACTCTCGGGGTTTTATCCGGCATCCACCTGTTAAATCTCTCCATGCCGTCCGCGATCTTGCTTGCAAGTATGTACGCATCACACACGCTTATAACATACCCGATCATAAGCAAATACGGCATTACGAAGAACAGGGCTGTTACAGTCACCGTCGCGGGAACCGTAGTAACGGATACACTGGCTCTTCTGGTGCTTGCAGTAATAGTCGGAATGGAAAAAGGAGAACTGACCAATTTTTTCTGGATCAAACTTGCCGTCTCCACCATGGCATTCGGAGCTATCGTTATTTACGGCTTCCCCTATCTTGCGAGGTGGTTCTTCAAAAAAGTAGACGACAGTATCAGCAAATATATTTTTGTTATCGGACTTGTTTTCCTTGCGGCATTCCTTGCTGAACGTGCAGGGCTGGAGGCCATTATCGGAGCCTTTCTCGCGGGATTATCACTGAACAGGCTGATCCCTAACACCTCTGCATTACTGAACAGAATAGAATTCGTGGGCAATGCTCTTTTTATTCCGTTCTTCCTTATCGGTATAGGGATGCTTATCGATTATAGAGTGTTTATATCCGATTGGACTACGATTTATGTGGCTGCAATAATGACCGTCGTCGCAACAATTTCCAAATATACGGCAGCATGGCTGACACAGCAATCGTTCCGTTTCACCAAAAACGAACGCCTTCTTATTTTTGGGATGAGTAATTCACAGGCAGCTGCAACCCTTGCCGCTGTTTTAGTAGGATATGAGGTTATTATCGGAACCACACCTGACGGGGAACCGATCAGGCTTCTCAACGACAGTATTCTTAACGGCACTATAGTGATGATACTTTTTACGTGCATTATTGCTTCTTTTGCTACTCAGAAATCATCACAGAATATAGCAGTAGAGGAACTATCCGAAGATGAAATCGTCGACAACGAGGATATCGAGGACCGCATTCTAATACCTCTGAATAATCCCGAAAATGTCGAGGAACTTATAAATCTTGCCGTGACGATAAAATCAAAGAAGGCAAAATCGACAATGACCGCTTTAAATGTAATTCCATCCGAAATTCATGATTCCCATGCTGAGAAAAAAGCGGAGAATCTTTTGGAAAAAGCGGCAAAGGTCGCAGCGGGAAGCGACAACAAAATTACCACGATAATGAGGTATGACGAGGATACTGCCAATGGAATAAAGAACGCCATAAAAGAACACAAGATCACGGACGTTATCATGGGGCTGAGACAGCAGGTAAACATTACCGATAGTTTTTACGGTTCTTTCGTAGAGAAAATATTATCGAAATGTGCGACAACTACAATAATTTATCGTCCGCTTCAGCCATTATCCACAGTTAAAAGATACGTTGTAGCGATACCTCCGGATGCTGAAAAAGAGATCGGACTTCCTTACTGGCTTATCCGCCTATGGAATATAGGTAAAAATACAGGAAATAAAATGGTGTTCTATGCGAATACTTCCATGATAAGTATCCTTAAGGAACTTCAAACAAAACATTATATAGATGCTGATTATCACGAATTCAGCGACTGGGACGATTTTCTGATTATATCACGCGATATTAGGGATAATGACGCGCTGATAGTTATAATGAGCAGGAAAAATTACCCTTCATTTACCAAGAGCATGTATTCGATACCTACATATATCAACAAATATTTCCTTAATGTAAATTGTATACTGATCTTCCCTCTTCAGATAGGCATTGGCGACCAGGATCTCGGAGCACTTCAGAATATTCCCCATACCGACGCCAACGACGGATTCGAAGAACTGGCGAATATAATGGCCGGATTATTTAAAAGATTAAAATAAACTCGTCATAAAAAATATTCCGTATCGTTTCTCTCGCGGAACATCCGGTAAAAACAATCGGCAACGATACGGAAGTTAATATCGGAAGTTTCTGACACAGGCTTAGTTATAGTCAGTAGGCCTATATAAATACCTGTTCCTGAATATTCATGTGCAAGATTGAGTACATAATTACGAAGCGCGGCTTTGCACAGGGACATAGATGCTGCCTCCAGCGATGGCTTCAAGGCTACACCTCCACCTGTAAATAACATAGCTCCATGACCTTGTTTTTGGAATATTTGAGAGACAACATGAAAACATTCAACTGCGACACTTACGTTTACTTTAAAATCCCCGATTAATTTTTCTCCGTTAAGTTCAGATGGTTTTGAATTCCTTCTGGTTACGGCATTAAATATTACCGCAGCCACACTCCTTCCCTCTTTCTCCACATTTATGAATATTGATCTTATCGAGTCCTCTGATTTTAAATCTACTGACAAAAAAGAAGAATTTATTCCATTTCCATTTAACAATTCGGAACAGTATTTTAATTTATCCTGATTTTTACCAACCAGCAATATATCATAACCGTTTAATCCAAATTTACGGGCAATATCAACGCCAAATGTTTTTCCCGGACCAATTATGATTATTAATGGATTTTTCATATATTTAGAAAGAATTTAAGTTAAGGCATAAAAATAATTCAAAAAATCAAAAAAAGAGGAAGTATATATCTTCCTCTCTGTGGAGGTATAACCTCCTATATAGACACAACTATAGGGTTTTATCATATAACACGAATACACATGAAAGGCATGTTCCATCAATCCGTTCCGAAGAGGTCTGCGACAACCATAAGATAAACAGATTGAGTCCATGCCCTTCCTTAGCACAGCCCCGATTAACCTGATTCTTACCTTAACTTCTTGAAATGTCGCAATTTCTTCGGAGAATATAGGTATTTCGAGCTATTTTATAAGAACAAAGATAAGCAATACCGGATATTTATCAAGTCTCTATAGGTACATAATAACCCTAAAATTAAAAAAGCGGCATTAAGCCGCTTTTTTAATTGAAATAAATTTCCCCTACTATTTTATGAAACGGAAAGCAATATCCCTGTCTTTAGCTCTTTCATCATCCGGCGCGTTTTCACTGCGTGTTGCTTTCTCTTCACCGAATCCTTCTGTAGTAATACGGTTAGCACTGATGCCGTCCGCTACAAGAAGCGATTTAATGTAATTAGCACGTTGTTCCGACAGTTCCATATTATAATCCGCATCACCAGTACGGTCAGCATAACCTGCTATACGTATTTTAGAGTTATCATAGCTTTTCATTATGGAAGATATATTACGAACGTGGCGGCGGGAATCAGAATCTAAAAATTCCGTTGCGCTTCCAATTACGAAATTGATATCTTCGAACTCGAACCATCTGCTTTTGAGATCGTCCGCAGACGCATTTTTATAATCATTAGAGTTAAGGAACCTTACCATCTTTTCCTCCATACCGTTCCTGTAAACAGTGATTCTATCACCGTTAGAAAGAGTTATTGAAGTAGTGTCCCTGTTTCTTACTCTGTCGACAGCCCTGTCAGATGCATTCCTCACAGTATCGATAACCTGAGTAGTGCGGCTTTTTACGGTATCGTAAGTCCTGTCGAGTTCAGGAGTTCTCGTATTGCGGCATGATCTCCACCAGAATATAAGAAGTAAAAGAAGAAGGATTATAATTAGCCATGTGATCCAGCTGTTATTCTTTTTCTTTTTGTCCGGAGTTTTTACAGTGTTTCTATTATCTGCAATGTTGTTAAGTCCGAAAGAGTTTTTCAGTCCGTAAGGTATATCCGCCATAATGCTGCTCTTCTCTTTATTAAGCTCGCCCATAAGATCAGCCATGCTCCATTTTTCCTTAACAAGCTTGTTTCCGAGGAATCCTGCTACTACAGGACCAAGCATCGACACGAGTCTGTTTGTCGCAACTTTAGATATACCTGAATCAGAAGATATTGCTGAGGTGAAATCGGCAGCTTTATCTCCGAGAAGTTTCTCGAGGAACTGATCCCCTATATTCTGCTGAGTCTTGTTAGGATTATCGCAGAAAATTCCGTTCATATTCGAAAGAATATTTTCGCTGCCGGCTTCGTCAAGGATATTTTTCACCTGGGCAGTATTGCCTTTTTTCATGAAAATCCCGAGAAGTCCCGGAATTATCGAGCGTACCGCAGATGATACCTTCGAGTCGTTTTCTTCTGCTAATGAAGCCGCTTTGGAAATCATCTCGCGGTTCACAGTCGCTTTTAGTGAATCGTAAATTTTCGACATAATGATCTGTATTAAATTTTAAATTAAGTTTCTCCGTATCGTATATGCAAATACCATACAAAAGAATTTTTAACACCCTGAACCGTAGAATCTAAAAAATAAAACCCGGTGTGTTTTTATCAAAAAAAGCCGTATCTTTACCCGATTGTTTTAGAGAAGCTTAATTAAAAAATATTTATGTCCACCAACAAAAAGATCAAAAAAGCCGTTGTACTCGGTTCCGGAGCCCTCAAAATAGGCCAGGCCGGAGAATTCGACTATTCAGGTTCACAGGCATTGAAGGCGATGAAAGAAGAAGGTATTTATACCGTTCTTATCAATCCCAATATTGCGACCATACAAACTTCCGAAGGAATTGCAGACAAAGTTTATTTCCTCCCGGTAACCCCTTATTTTGTTGAAGAAATAATAAAAAAGGAAAGCCCGGACGGAATACTACTCGCATTCGGAGGCCAGACCGCACTCAACTGCGGAACAGAAATGTATCTCAGCGGTACACTTCAAAAATACGGTGTCGAAGTACTCGGAACATCAGTGGAAGCTATTATGACCACAGAGGACAGGGATCTTTTTGTTAAAAAACTGGATGAGATAGATGCTAAAACTCCCGTCAGCCAAGCGGTAGAAACTATGGAAGACGCAATGAGGGCGGCGAACGAGATCGGATTCCCTATCATGGTTCGTTCCGCATACGCATTAGGAGGACTGGGAAGCGGCATCTGTAAAGACATGGACGAATTCAAAACCCTTTGCGAGAGTTCATTTGCGTATTCCAAACAAATTCTGGTTGAAGAATAGCTCAAGGGATGGAAGGAGATAGAATTCGAAGTCATAAGGGATAAGAACGACCATTGCTTCACGGTGGCAAGCATGGAAAATTTCGACCCTCTCGGCATCCACACGGGTGAAAGTATCGTAGTTGCTCCAACCTGTTCCCTCGATGAAACGGAACTTGAGATGCTACAGGAACTTTCAAGAAATATAATACGCCACATTGGAATCGTAGGTGAATGCAATATCCAGTACGCCTTCAATTCCGAAACAGACGACTATCGCGTTATCGAGGTCAACGCACGCCTGAGCCGTTCTTCCGCACTTGCGTCTAAAGCGACCGGATATCCGCTGGCTTTTGTTGCGGCAAAACTCGCACTCGGATATACTCTCGACCAGATCGGTGAGATGGGTACTCCGAACTCAGCATATAAAGCTCCTGAGCTGGATTATCTGATATGTAAGATTCCAAGATGGGACCTGAGTAAATTTGCAGGAGTATCTCGATTGATCGGCTCGAGCATGAAATCCGTAGGTGAAATAATGTCTATCGGTAAATCCTTCGAAGAGATCATTCAAAAGGGTTTAAGAATGATCGGACAGGGAATGCACGGATTCGTAGGTAATCATGAACTTGAATTCGGCGACCTCGAAAACGAATTGTCCTGCCCAACGGATATGAGGGTATTCGCCATTGCGAAGTCATTTGAAGAAGGCTACGGCATAGATAAAATTCACGATCTAGCAAAGATCGATCCCTGGTTCCTTGGGAAACTTAAAAATATATACGATTATTCTATCGAACTCGGTAAATACAAAAATATAGAGGAGCTACCGGCAGAAGTGATAATGGAGGCTAAGGGACTTGGATTCTCTGACTTCCAGATAGCGAGATTCGTGGAAAATCCTGACGGCAACGTGGAAAAGGAATCTCTTCGCGTCCGTAACGTAAGAAAGAAAGCAGGAGTACTTCCTACTGTAAAGAGGATCAATACGGTCGCTTCGGAGAACCCTTATCTCACGAATTATCTCTACCTTACCTATGACGGCAAAGATAACGAGGTTCCGTTTTACCAGAATGAAAAATCCGTGGTAGTGCTCGGTTCAGGGGCATACCGCATAGGTAGTTCGGTAGAATTCGACTGGTGTTCGGTAAATGCGGTTCAGACTGCCCGCAAACTTGGATACAAATCGATAATGATCAACTACAATCCTGAAACCGTATCTACCGATTACGATATGTGCGACAGACTATATTTCGATGAACTGTCGTTCGAACGCGTATTGGACGTACTCGATCTCGAAAAACCGAAAGGAGTAATAGTTTCCGTAGGCGGGCAGATCCCCAACAATCTGGCGATCAGATTATACAGACAGGATATTCCAATCCTGGGAACATCTCCGATCTCCATAGACAGAGCTGAGAATCGTCATAAATTCTCGAGCATGCTGGACCAGCTCGGGATCGACCAACCGGCATGGAAGGAACTGACCGATATGAACGAAATCTATGGCTTCGTGGATAAAGTGGGTTATCCGGTACTTGTAAGGCCATCCTACGTTCTTTCAGGTGCGGCGATGAACGTATGCTATAATAAGGAAGAACTCGAAACATTCCTTAAACTGGCAGCAAACGTCTCCAAGGAATACCCCGTGGGAGTTTCGCAGTTCCTTCAGAACGCTAAGGAAGTGGAATTCGATGCAGTTGCGAAAAACGGGGAAATAATTGAATATGCCATATCCGAGCATATAGAATTCGCAGGGGTACACTCAGTCGATGCGACGCTGGTTTTCCCTGCACAGAAAATCTATAATGAAACCGCAAAACGGATCAAGAAGATCAGTCGCAAGATAGCCAACGAACTTAATATCAGCGGACCTTTCAATATACAGTTCCTTGCGAAAAACAACGATGTAAAAGTCATCGAATGTAATCTGAGGGCTTCGAGAAGTTTCCCGTTCGTATCTAAGGTACTTAAACGGAACTTTATCGAAACAGCGACCAGAATAATGCTCGACTCTCCTGTCGATAAACCGGATGCATCCTCTTACGATGTCGATTGGATCGGTGTAAAAGCATCGCAGTTCTCGTTTTCACGTCTTCACAATGCAGACCCTGTCCTTAGCGCAGACATGTCCTCAACCGGAGAGGTAGGATGCATCGGCGACGACTTCAGCGAGGCTCTTCTCACCTCAATGCTTTCAGTGGGTTACAGTGTTCCTGAAAAAAGGATCATGGTTTCTTCCGGCGATCCTAAATCAAAAGTGGATCTGCTCGAACCATGTAAGATGCTTATGGACAGCGGTTATGAAATTTTCGCAACTTCCGGAACACAGAAATTCCTCGAAGATAACGGAATTAACGCCAAAGTTGTGGGATGGCCGGATGAGGAAAATGAACACAATATTATGGATATGATATCCAGTCATGAATTCGATCTAATTATCAATATCCCTAAGAACCACACCCGCCGCGAACTTACGAACGGTTATAAAATACGTCGTGGAGCGATAGATCATAATATACCTTTAATTACGAACGCAAGGCTCGCAAGTGCATTTATCGAATCATTCTGCGATATTAAACTTATAGATATTCCGATCAAAAGCTGGCAGGAATATGTATAAATAAAAAAAGGAGAACCCGAAGGTTCTCCTTTTTCATTACAGAATTTATTTACTCGACCGGAACAAACTCGTATCCGCCATTACCATTATCCTTTACATATCCTATTCCCGGATAAGCAATGTGCATTCCGGCCACGGGAATATTATTTTCGGCAACATATTTCAAAATAGCCAGTCTGGATTCCCTGGCATAATCCGGATCCACATCATATGTGACAGATATCTGAGGGTAGGGCATCTGTACCGCCATAGCATGGGTGACATCACCCCAAATAAGAAGTTTTTCCCCGTTGGACTCGATAAGATAAGCCGTATGACCCGGAGTATGCCCGTAAGCCTTTATTGCTGAAATACCTTTGGTAACTCTTTTTGGTTTGCCAAAGTCTCCCGGGGATATCAGGGTTATAGCTTCGTCATATAGATTCATAACCTGATCGGCATTCTTATTATTTTCTTCTTTCCAATAAGCTATCTCTCTTTCCGCAATGAAAACCATAGCGTTTAGGAAAGCTATTTCTCCGTTCACTGTCAACCCTCCGATATGGTCCCCGTGCATATGCGTCAAAATTATCCGATCTATATCTGTCGGTTTTTTTCCGACAGCTTCCAGATTATCGAACAATTTCCTGCCAAAACCCGCATCGGCAAGGATAGTATATGTATCATTCTCGATTAAAAATGCGTTTACGGCATTAGGAAAAGTTCCTTCCGGAATGGTTTCTTTCATGATTTCCTCGCTGGCATCGATAAGAATAGAGGATTTACCTTCCTGCTGGCCCTCAGACATCATCGTAACCGTAAAATCTCCGACTTTATAAGTAAAAGTATCCGGAACCTGAGCAGAAACTATTAATGCCGGAACAATTAATAATAGCAATAAAATATTTATTCTTTTCATCTTTTTTTAATGTGCAAGATAAATAAATTTTCAATACGCTCAATATTTTAAACAAAAATTATACTTTTAAGATGAAAATACGGACAAAAAGTTACAGAATATGTCAGAAATATTAATAGTAATTCCTGCGCGATATGCATCCTCACGCCTTCCCGGCAAACCATTGGTGAAAATAAAAGGCAAAGAAATGATACGCAGAGTGGCAGGGATTGCGGAACATATATGCAGTAAATACAAGGAAGCATCTTATGTGATAGCTACAGATGATGAAAGAATTTCGAAATTCTGCACAGAAAACAATCTGAAATGGATCATGACTTCGCAGGAATGTAGAAACGGAACAGAACGGTGTCTCGAGGCAGTAAAAAATATCGAAGCGGCTCCCAATCTCATAATAAATCTTCAGGGTGACAATCCTCTTTGTCCTCCGTGGATAGTCGAATCCATAATCGAAGAATGGAAAGAATTCAGGGCAGACGTCTATACTCCGTATGTTAAACTGGACTGGAAAGAATACGATAAACTATGCGAATCGAAGAATACACCGGAAACACGTTACTCCGGAACAACAGTGCTTATCGATAAGAACGGTTATGCGATGGCATTCTCCAAAAATACGATTCCGGCTATCAGGAAACCGGAAAAAGCCCGCGAATATCCGCTGAGTCCGGTATGCCGCCATATCGGACTATATGCCTATACATACGAAACACTCAAAACATACGGGTCCCTGGAAGAATCTCCTTACGAAAAAAGTTATATAGAAGGTTTGGAACAAATGAGATTTCTTTACAACGGACTTAAGGTTAAAATGGTCGCAGCGGATTACCGCGGTCGGGAGACCACCAGCGGCGTAGATTCGCCTCCGGATATTCTCAGAGTAGAAGAAATACTTGAAAAATACGGAGAATTCGATCTTTAATAATGAGTCTTGCAAACATAATAAATCAAATTATCAATATCCGGAATACGAAATATTCCGGTATAGATGAAGAGGCGGTTCGGGGGTTCGAAGTATATAAACGGGAAGTACTGAAAAATGCCGCGAAACAAAAATTTCCCGTTTTAGTAAATGTTACGGGAATTCCCGGTTCGGGTAAAAGTTATTATGCGGAACGTTTTCTTAAAAATCATAAAGATTATATTTTCGTATCTTTCGACCACATAATGGAAAATCTCCCGGGCTACCAAAAAGAAATAGATACTTCAGGAAAAAGAACTGCATTTATAAATTGGGAAATCACAGCAAGACAACTCGGATACGAATTACTGAAATGCTGCATAGAACAAAAATTCAATATCCTTTTCGAGCACAGCATCACTGTAAAAGAACATGAACAGTTATACCAAATTGTGAAAGATGAATACAGATACCGGCTGGAAATAATTTTTATAAACGCGGACTTAAAAACCGCATTGGAGAGATGTAAGAAAAGAGAACGTTTTATCGATGAAAATATCGTTACCGAACGCCAGAAAATTATAGATAAAAATATGGACCGTTACAGATTGCTGGCGGATGAATTTAAAGAAATAAACAATGGGCAGTAAACTTGTTATAGTACGACACGGAAATACATTTCTTCCCGGACAGATTCCTACGCGGGTCGGCGGAAGGACGGATCTTCCGCTTGTGGAAACACACCGAGCGTCATCCGCAGGTAAATACCTAAAGGAACACGGAATAATGCCGGATAGATTTTTCTCTGCACCACTCAAAAGAACACGTGAGACAGCGCGGGTAATAATGGATGAACTGAAGAATAATTCGGTTCTGAACGAGGCAGAAATGTTCCGCGAGATCGATTACGGACCGGATGAAAATAAAACGGAAGAGGAAGTTCTTCTAAGGTTAGGTTCCGGAGTCATCGAAGATGGCCGTAAAATAATCGATAAGTGGAACGAATCCGCTATCGTTCCTGACGGATGGATCGTGAATGTGGAAGGGATCATCGGTTCCTGGAAAAAATTCGCAGATGAAATTCCCGAAGGTTCCACCACTCTACTATGCACATCGAACGGCATAATACGATTTGCTCCGCACATTCTCGATATCGATTTTTCCGAATTCACTTCTGCAAATGATCTCAAAGTAGCAACCGGAAGTATATCCATGTTCGAGAAGAAAGACGGAATATGGAAGTGTATACTTTGGAACGAGAAACCTTACAAAATTTATAAATAATTACATTTCGAGATTCTCTTCCTGTGGTTTGATCTTAAGTATTTTTATCAATAGGGGCAACCCGAGACCCTGAATAAACAGCATTATTATTACTACCATGACGGTAAGAAATATTATACTGCTTCGTTCGGGGAAATCGCTTCCGTCATCGAATGTCAACGGCAGTGCTATGGCAGTGGCAATAGATACGATACCGCGCATTCCCGACCATCCGATTATAAGGGCATTTTTCCAGTCGATTGTCCGTATTTCCCCCATTTCTTTGTTTTCTCCGTGACGCTTAGCCCCCCCTGCGTCTCGTTTTATCTATACGAAACTTCCTTTCGAATATTATAAGTATTCTAGTCCACAACGCTATAAAAAATATGGCGAACGAGCTTATTATAAGCGGCCAGAATGAATGATCCGGAATTTCTTCGAGAGCCTGCGGAAATTCCAATCCTATTAGTATAAAAATAAGTCCGTTCATAACATAAATTATCACCGACCAGCCCGATTTGGATTGTATTATGGTAACTCCGGAAAAAAGCTTGCCATTATGTATTTTTCTCGCTATTACCAATCCGGCAGTCACCACCGCCAGAACTCCTGAAAATTCCAATGATTCTGCAACCTGATAAGCCAGGAAAGGCATTAGTATATTGAGACTTACAGTGGCAGTACTGGTAAATTTAATTTTCTCCAGGAGCCATACAAATACATATGCAAGCAGAAGTCCGATCACTGCACCTCCGCAAAATATTATAATGAAGTCGATCGTGGCCTTCCAGAGCACGAATGCCCCCCGGCAACCACTGCAAGAGCAATACGGTAAGCCGTAAGGGCTGAAGCATCGTTAATGAGGCTTTCTCCTTCGAGTATGGTTTTGGTCCTGTGCGGTAAATTGATATTCTTTATAATAGCAGCAGCGGCAACAGCATCGGGCGGCGATAAAATCGCTCCTATAACAAATGCCACGGGCCACGAAATACCGGGAATAACGTATCTGGCAACTACCTCTATGGCAATTATGGTTATAAAAACCATCGTCACGGCAAGCATAGAAATAGTTTTGATATTCGATTTGAAATCCGGGAACGATATATTCGTCGAAGCATCGTAAAGCAAAGGGGGTAGAAATATAAAAAACACTATTTCAGGATCTATCGGTATATAAATTAAATCAGGAATGAAACCGAGCAGAATACCCGCTACCATAAGCAATATCGGATACGGCAACAGCAGTTTAGGCGAAAATGCCGTAAGGGCGATCGCAAGTGCTAAAAGAAGAAGTATTAGATGGTAATAACCCATATTATCCGCATTCATCCGGACCCTGCGAACATTATGCCGGAATTGATTTATATGGGAATTTTTATTCAAAATAAAAGTCCGGCAATCTGCCGGACTTTCTTTTGACTAACATGGGGGATGGATTACTTGTAACTGAAAGTAAATGTAGTAGTAGAGCCTCCACTCGAACTTTTCTGCACCAGCTCGGTCACACAGCCTTCGCTGTCGAATTTATAAGTGTAGTTCATAGTATATTTAGAACTTCCGTAAGTCTCTACAGTTGAAACTACGAGATTAGCGCTTCTTTTTCCATAGAGACCCATAATATTGAAGAACTGATATTCATCGAGGAAGTGATATGTCTCATCGTCATAAGCAAACCAGTTGATGTCGAGATTCATTATATCGCTGTTAGCATAAGACGTATTATACTGTGCCACTGAACTCAAGTATTCGTCGAGTTTCACACTGGTCATATTGCCGTTGGACCATGTACATGTATAAAGCGAAGTGTCCTCATAGCCGTCATCGGGATCTGTCCATTTATAGGAGATATTTTTAAGGTATCCGTTATCGTAGGTCGCGATCCAATCGCTCTGCCATATACTGGCATCGCCTGATTCTACTTCATACTCCACAGCTTTGCCCGTTACCGCGTAACCGTCACTGTTAAGTGTGACAGTTGCGTTCACTTTGTAATAATTATCTCCTTCGGCTTTAGTAGAAGGATTAAGAGCCCTCAGAAGGGTAGGTCTCTTTTTGTGATTTGCCACGGATTTTGAAGGCAGCGCTCCCATGATTCCCGGCAATTCTTCATCATCTTCCCAGTAAGATATCATTTCCATAGATACGGTATTTGTTCCGTAAGTCAGTTTTAGCGAGCCCGGATCGTTGCTTGATCCCGCTTCGTAGAATTTTATTTCAGTAAGCCTGCCTACACCGTCATACTCAAGTACATACTCACCGGAATAGCTTTCACTAGGGTAATCCGTAGAATTGTAAACTTCTTTGATGCTCTTAATGAATTTAACAGTAGGCACCGTACCGTCTTCTTTAGTACTCTACTGTGTAACAGTGATTTCGATAGTATCGGAACCGCTTTTAATAAGAATAGTTGCAGCGCGGGTTTTTCCAGTTGTATTTACGGACATGGTTATAACCAGGGAATAGGTTCCCGCAGAACCGCTGTACTGGCTGAGAGCAATCCATTCGGGACCACTTGTTCCTGCGGTAGCTTTCGATACTGTTTTTTCAGTTACAGTCGCTGTCCAGTCACCTGTCGCAGTAAAATTGATACCGCCTCGTGTTTCATCCGCATAAACTTCCTGATTCAACTGTTTACTGTCGGGAATCGTTATCCCTCCGTTGTCGTCTTTGTCGCTGCTGCACGCGCCGAATATTAAAACGGCTGTCGTAAGCATTAATAAGTACTTTTTCATGTTTTTTCGGTTATTAAATTAAACAATATGGTAGTAGGTTAGAATCTCAATGTTAAAAATACCCTTGTCGCAGTAGTTTTGAATTTGTCGTCGCCAGCTTTGAAATCGTCAAAGCCTAAAGCTCCGTACTTAGGAGTACCCCAGCGCGATTCGACACCGAGGCCTATACCTCCGAACGACACAGCTCCTCCACATACAAAGAAAGAAGCATAGGTTCCATAAATTTCTCCTGCAAAATCATCATAAAGCGCGGCATAAGTCGGTGAGAACCTGAAGTAAGCCTGAACGTTCAATTTGCTTATAGGATTCACAGTTACCGATGGACCAACTTGTACGCCTATCTCAGCCTGATGAAATTTCACATCTTCCACAGTTCCGTATTCATAAGAATCGTAATAATGCGGAACGCTCGTTTCCGCAGAATAATGTGCGTAGTTAAGGTCGAGGAATGCAGCGTCTATAGCAAAGCGCACCATTCCAAGCAACGGAGCCTTGTGTACGTAATAGGTTCTTCCTGTTGTAATCGCTGCTCCGTATTTACTGTTGATTTTGTCGTTGACATAAGATGATTCCAGATCGAGTTTTTGCGCTGTAAAACTCAGGTTGGTGAATTTTTGTCGGAACATTCTTTCTTCCTGTGCGTAGAGTCTGGGGGCAGTAAGCACTGCAATAGCGGCTAGTAGTAAAAAAAACCTCATAACTAACGATAAATATTTCTACCATAGACTCCCGTATGGCTTTTAAACAAAGAAAGTGTGGAGTCGTTAGTTTATCCGTACGGAGGCTCTGACAAAGCCTGACACCAAATAAACAATACCCCACACTTGACAGTATGTATTTGGCAAATACATTACCATGCAAGTGACGAGTGTTATTGTTATCCCTGGTGTCGTTGAAACTGTCAGATTCCCGTACAGGGATAAAAGCTAAAACACTTTCATCTCAATATGTATGTCCCACAGGACTTTACAAATATAGAAAATATTTTAGTAATAAAACTCATGGGGTATTGATTTCCAAAATTATATACAATTAATTACAATTTGCAATTATTGTTCAATTGTTCCATGGCTTCACTAAGCCTTTTTCTGAATTCGCATGTTACGTGCTTATATTTATGAGATCCGGCTTTTTCCAAGACTTCCAGTACACCCAGTACATACTCGAGTATGTTAGCTGCTTTGCGCAGGGTGTATGTTATGTCACAACTGCTGTTCGACGCCTGATCGATCAGGTAAACAGCGTAACGGCCTTCCTTTATGGCCCTCAGGTCCTTCGCGCGGGTATTCCTTGCATCTTCGAGGAATAGATTTCCTATCTCCTCCACGGTATTACCGTAGATTTTTACACGGTACGCAGAAGCATAAGCTACCCTGCCATAGATCTTTCTTTTTTCATTTCGAGGATTCTTTTTTTCCATGTCAAACTAATTTGGTTAATAATCAGGCATAAACCGCCGGACGGATTTTCACCATCGTTTTTTCGGCTTAGCTTCTGTTGACATGTCTTAAAAAAATCCCTTTAAATCATAAAGTGAGTTTTTTATGGTGCAAAAAAAATACTGCCCAGTTCGCCTATCGGCGCTCAAGACAGTTACGTTCCTCTTTCTGACTACAAATATATAAATAAAAAATAATAAACAAAAAAATACCGTACAAATTTGCTTTAAACAATATTATAATTTATTATTAATTTGAGGGTTGATCGCAGTCATCCATCACCAACCGTATCGTTTTGACGGTAACTCCTCAATTAAGCCAATAAAATGAAAAGGAGCGAAAGAAATTAAATAAAAGTTTAAACATTTTAGTAATTCTTTTCTTTGGATTCTTAATATTCCTTCATAACATACCAAGCCCTCTTCTTCTGCCCTTTATCGGATAACAACCCTTTACGGTTCCATCCGTCCTGCAGTTTGGGAAGCAGACGTCTTGTGGAACGGAAGTCGACCAGAGTCCATGGACAGGTGCCACGTAGATTCGGTATTCCTTCGAACATCTTCAGGTTATCCCGGTATAATTGTTCCTGAAACTCTTTGCTCCATGAACTCGCTACATCTGCTTCACCATGATGATTGTACAAAGCCTCGGCGCCGAATTCGCTGAAAACAACAGGCTTGTCGTACGGTATTTCCCATTTGACCGTTCCCGGTTCCGCAGGCCATTTGTTAGACCAACCAACATAGGCATTGAATGCTATTATGTCGAGCGATTCGATCAGGGAATCGTCGATCCGTGCCACATTCTCGGATGGCGACATTCTCCAATTATTCATTGCAGCTGTCACAAGCCGCGTGTCGTCGAATTCCCGCGTCCTGCGGGCAATATCCGCCAACGCTTCGTCCCTTGCAGGATTTTTGGATGTCTCATTGGCTATTCCCCATACGATTATGCCGCAGCGGTTCTTATCCCTGTACAGCATCTCTTTGAGCTGGAAGTCAAGTTTTTCCATCATTTTAGGGTCGCGGAAGTTTATTCCCTGATAAACGGGAATCTCACTCCATACCATCAGGCCCATTTTTTCAGCGAGTTTCACGGTATGTTCGCTGTGTGGATAGTGTGCGAGCCTTACAAAATTGGCCCCCAATTCTTTACTCCAGTTAAGTAACATTTGAGCATCCTCTATGGATGTGGCTCTAGAAGCCTTGACCGGAGATTCTTCATGAAAGCAGATTCCTTTCAGGAATATTGGCTTGCCGTTTAGAAGGATATCAGGTCCTGCGACACGGATATCCCTGAACCCGATTTCTTCCGTTATACGGTCGGTACCGGATGTGAGATTAACGTTGTACAGTTTCGGATTTTCCGGCGACCATAGCTGTAATTTTTTAGCTTTTACCGAGAATTCAGCGTAACCGTCTGCATCCGTAATGACCGAATGTTTAAGTTTTATTTCCGGAATCGATAACTCGACAGTCTGAGAATTCGCGGAACCATCCAACTGTATCCACCCTTCGATTGTTTCATAATTATCTTTCGATAACTGTATGAAGTAATCTTTTATGAATGTTTCAGGAGTCTCTATGATATTCACGTCTCGTGTTATACCTCCGTAATTCAGCCAGTCGTAGCCCTTTGCAGGAATACCGTCCGCACGCCGTTCATTATTGACGCGTACGATAATCGTGTTTTTACCTGGTTTTATTTTATCCGTTATTTCAAACTGGAACGGTGTAAATCCGCCTTCGTGCGCACCTATAAGTTCGCTGTTGAGCCAAACGTTCGAAATATAATTCGCAGCACCGAAGTGTAAGAACACTCTCGTATTCTCCTTGGATTCGTAGTTTATAATCCTTTTGTACCAAACCGTCCCTTCAAAGAATTTCAGTTCAGGTAGCTGGGTGTTAAAATCTCCGGGAACATCCAACTGCAGACCGTCAAAAGAATATTCGTAAAAATCGGTTTTACCTGTCGGTGTTTTATCCTTCCATATTGCCGCCCAGGAACCGATACCGAAGTCTACGGGATCGATTATGGCCATCCATTTACCGCTTAACGGAATTGGCTGCCGTCCGTCGATATTGGTCATAAAATCCGGAGAACGAAACCCATTGCGTCCAGATTCCGCTTCTGCTTTATCCTCCTGCATCTGTCCCTGAGCAAACACAGAAACGGAGACTAACACCCCTAAAAATAACCCTGCAATTTTTTTCATGATATAATTTGTCATACTTTTATCTATAATTTACCAAAGTTCAGTAAGATTTTATATCAGTTTTATCCTTTTGTCGTTAATAATATTTATCTCTTCTCCTTTAACCCTGATCATAGGTGTGTTGCCACAAAATGATTTAATAGTTGCAGAAACAAGTTCGCCATCGTTCCACTCCATATCTATTTCATAGTTACCCCTTGCTCTGAGTCCTGAAACCTTACCGGAATGCCAATCGGTAGGCAAAGCAGGCAGAATATCGATATAACCTGTGTGGCTCTGCAAAAGCATTTCCGCAAGACCTCCGAAGGGAGTATCGTACATTACAGGGTAGTTAGTCTTCAGTGCTTTTAAACATTCGTCGCCGTCCAATAGACGCGCCCACATTCCTGCCTTATCCGGATGGTATCCTCCGCTTGCTCTTAACTCCAGCGATACTCGTGCGGCATAGAACAGTTCCGGTGTCTTTTCTTTAGTTATCTGGCTAAGAGGCCATACCGATATCAAATGAGATGCATGTCGGTGGTGCGGTTCGAATTCTTCGAATTCCTGCGAATATTCCAACAATTGCCCTTTCGACCCTATCTTATATGGCGCAAGCCGTGCATAGGCATTTTCTATTTCTTTCCTAAATTCGGGATCCGCATTCAAAATCCCGCATGCTTCCATGCAATGTTCGAACAATTCGCTGACAAACGCTATGTCGGCAGTACAACCGATATCTACACTTAGACGGTTGCCTTGGTTATCCAGAAAGGAATTTTCTGGGGAAGTAGAAGGCGCCGTAGCCAAATATCCGTCCTGATTCTCGATAAGCAGGTCCAGACAGAATAAAGCTGCCCCTTTTAAAAGCGGATATGCTGTCTCGCGGAGATAGGTTTCGTCCTGCCCATAGGCATATCTCTCCCATACATGTTGACATAACCATACTCCTCCCATGGGCCATACCGACCAGCAAGGGCGTCCGGTTGCCATAGTGGTCTTGGCCCATACATCGGAATTATGATGCGCCACCCATCCGCGGAATCCGTATTGCAATTCGGCAGTTTCACGTCCATTAATGGCGAGAGCCTCGGTGAATCGTATCAACGGAGCCACTGCTTCGGGAATATTACCGGTTTCCGCTAATACATAATATTTCTGAGGATTTTCGTTCAACGTAAAATTAGAGGCATAATGCGGTAAGACATCCCTGTTCCATATACCTTGCTCATTCCGTGGAACAATACTGCCTTCGCGTGAACAGGCCAGCAGATTATATCTGGCCCACTGATAGGCTTTTGCATATTTGTTTTCTTTGTCGCCGTTTATTTCTACATATACTCTGCGGAATAAAGGTTGATAATCATTTACGTGGTCAGCGTACAGCTTTTTATATCCTTTCCGAACCGCATCGTCCAAATGTTTGCATACAACAGCAGAGCAATCCTGTCCGTCAGTGAATGGAACAATCCGTGCTCCGGCATATTCGGTAGCGGAAGAAAAAATCAGCACTGCCTCGTCAGAATTACATACGGATAACGAATCTCCATGCCGGACCACTTCCCCTTTAACCGGTATTATTTTCAGACGGGATTCGAAGCCGGTTCCGATATTGGGATCCCATTCAGCATACGACTTCGGTTTAACGAACTTAGGAGCACGGCCACATACAACTATTTCGCTCCCGGTTTCCACGGAATACGTCCCCTGTAACTGAGTATCCATTGAAGCGGTAAAATTTACGGAACCTTTACGGTCGGCAAATATATGCATTACTATTACCTGGTCGGGATAGCTGGCAAATATTTCACGGGTGTAGTTCACTCCGTCGACATTATATTTTACCGCAATGACCGCATTGTCCAGATTTAACTCCCGACTGTAATCGGTATATATGATATCTTTACTGAAATCAAGATATATGTTACCCAAAGGTTGGTAGGACTGATTGTCATGCGATGATAACCCTTCCGATAATTTTTGAGCTTTGTAAAAATCGCCTTCGACCAATGCGTCCCTTATTTCCCGTATCCGGTCCTTAACAGAAGGGGCGTTATCATCTCCAGGCATGCCTGACCATAATATTGCGTCGTTCAGGTTTATAATTTTCTTGTTGACATTTCCGTATATCTTGGCACCTAAACGTCCGTTGCCGATGGGTAATGCCGCCTCAAATCGTTCAATAGGCGTAGGTTGAGTGTAAACGAGCCTGAGTATATATTTATCATCCTTTTCCGTTCTTGAACATGAAATCATAAAGTATAGCAAAACAGTGAATACTATCAGATATGAATTAGCTTTACACCTCATTTATAATGTTTTATTTTAATATCCTCAATGCTGTCTGCCGGATTACCCACCCCACATTCTTCCCAAACCATTAAGCCTAAAACAGGAATAGGATATATGACTGTCGGGAACTATAATTTATTCATGCAATATGCGACCAAATCCGTATTTTCCTTATTACAAAGTTATTTCCGAGGTTTGGTACATTTTGTAACTAAATCGATCAAAACTTATACTTTATCGACATATTTAAGAATATTGATTAAAATTCATTATTACGGATAGATAGGAAGTAATAAGATTATTTAGTAGACTAGTCCAACTTAATTATGATTATTCAACAGAATTCAGGAATATTATAATTTCCATAGCGGCCCTCATCATCGCCGCAGGACCGTAAACTTCAGTCATATTTTTTGTTACGGCTTGTGGATCGTGTCCTATAGGCTGTACCCATCCGAGCATCCCGTCGGGTTGAATTGAGTTTACCATATACCGGATTCTCTCCGTCGCAATTTAAAGAAGAACTACGGGTACAAAGAAGCAAGGAGCTGCTTGCGAATACCGATATGAGCCAGGAAATCGCTTTCGAAGTGGGATTCAATACGCCATATCATTTTTGCATTATCTTTAAAAATAAGACTGGATACAGCCCCTTAGATTTTCGCAAGTTGGTTAAATTTGGCATCCCACCACAGAATAAGTCCAATATCCAAATGGAGAGATAATAAACGATAAGTTTTTTATTTTATATTCCTGTCAATTAAATAATAATGTATATTTTAAGAATTTTATCCATTAATATATAACTTCTGTGCACTATCCAAATGTTGTATAAAGTCATTAATTGTGAGGGACTTAATAAAAAGATTGTCCGAATTATTAACAAATCGGATTTGTCTGTCGCTATCTCTAAAAATAGTAGGTGCAACAAAATAACATATCGCATTAGGATAATTTTCTCTGAAATCCTCTAAATGTCTAGAAATTGGCCAAACTTCCATAACAGTCTGATTTCTACCTCAGACATAGTTACTTCTACTAAAATACCATTACTTTCATCTTCAATACATTCAATATCTCCTCTTCCACCTCCAGCAGTTGATGTAGGTATTCCTTCATCGTCACACGGATAATTAGGAATAACTGTTATATGAGGAAATTTGGATTTAATTGCCAAAGATGTCAAAAATTCTAAACGAATAGGATTAGCTAAATATTTTAAAGTATCATCTTTGGTAATGCCTTTTCTATTGAGTATATTTAATTCTGCTTTTATTTTTTCCCAATTATATATATTAGTCCAACGATTAAGTAATGAATTATTTTGCTCAATGGTTGTTTCAATAGCAGTAAATGATATTAAATTTTCATCTACTTCAGACATATAATTGAAATATTCTCTTCCCGTTATAAATTTTGGATAATCTGAATAGTTTTCTAATATATAATTTACTTTCTCTAATTCATTGTAATTAATGTCAATAAAACGACCACCACCTCGTATTGAAATTAATCCCGTGAGTCTCATTTTTCGTATAAACTCATCTGTGTAATCAAGCATAATAGTCTTTGGTTCAAATTCTTTATATTCTCCGCCCATTATTTCATTTATACATATATCAATTATTATTTCCCAAGTTGGACTGTATCCGTATTGTTTTCTTAATAATTTAATCCGCTGGTATAATTCTTCTGAATCATTATTTTTCCAAAATAGTATGAGAGGAATTTCGTGAATTGCTATCCCAACATTATTATAATTGTCATCATTATTTATTTTTTTTATGACATCTAATAATAATATTAAAGGTACATTTTCATTTAGTACACGCACGAAGGGATTACATCTTTGGGATTTGGCAAGAGTATTTCTAAATGCTTGTTGTTCAACTTCAGGATTGGGTTCAGAATAAATTATAAAATCATTATCAATATTAATTTCTACGGAATCAGCTAAACGTAATCCTATTGAGGAAAATTCTATTAGAGCACCTACTTCATAGTAAATAAAGCCTAGCTCTTTCGCAAAATCAAATATGGTAGCAAATCGTGATGGCCATCCTCTTTTAAATCCTGCCTCTTTATGTTTCTGCGGATTATGAATTAATAGATGTCTAATTTCTTGTTGATCAAGAACTTTGATACCAATTTGGGATTTTTCTGAAATTTTTTTTGCACCCCACTTTTCTTCTATAGAATTTGTTACGGCTTTAGTAGGACGATATAAACCGTAGGAAATAATAACACCCATTATTTCAATAGATAAACCGTCAGTTAGTAATTGTCCATTATATTGTTTTAAAACATTTAATAGAGCTTTCATCCTCATAGGATTTCTCATTGTCGTTGTAAACAATAGAGGTTTATATTTGGGCTGACTTTTAGCCATGATTATTTCATTAATTCATTTTTAATTTGAAGAGTATCTAATACTTTATCGAACGGAACAACTCTATAATTAGATGCTGTACCAATTCTCTTTGGGTCTAATTCATCTTCAGGAATAAAATTTTTGTTTATTGCAATTTCAGAGTTTATCATCATTTCCCATGTAGCTCCCCCTGTTAAATATACATCAAATCCATCTTCTTTGATTTTAGTACTAATTAAATTACTTGTAAAAGGATATAGTGTTCTTATGTAAAAGTTTTTTTGAATTTCTTCTGGTTTGTAAGAATTGACGTAAGGGCCAATTATGTCAAATTGAAAGCTTGGATGACAAATTGCAAAAGAAATTCCATTTCTTGGGAAAGAAGATCTAACTTCTATAGTTTTAGAATTTGTAATTATCTGTAGATCTATTTGATTACTTGCAGAATTAAATGGTGTTTCTGTAACAACTTCTGAATCTTGATTTAAATAATGTTTCCAAGAGTATTCTGCTAACACTCCTGCTATACAATTATTTAATACACGATCTTTATTTCTTAATAGGGTTGGATCATTTGCAGCACCTATGTATACGCTATCAGCAAGTTCATGAGCTTTAACTAATAAACTATCAATAATTGCTTTGTCAGTTGGGGAAGAATTATAATTAAATGAACAAGTAACATAATTAAAAGGAAGTAATCTTTTTGAATGCCTATAAGTAGGGTTGTTTCTACAAATTAATTCTAATACGTGTATTTCCATTACTTTATATAATTAATAATTAGTAACCAATACTTCCTTAAAATTTTTTATAGAGTTATCATGATAACTAATATAATTACTCTGAATGGGATAAGTATTATATTTAGCTGCCCAATCTTTGAATATAATATTTATTTTTTGCTTATATATTATAACATTCGAAACTGCAAATTTAACTTTTTTTTCATTAATAACATCAAGATAATCAACAAATTCTTTCTCTTTTTCTATATCCCATAATTTATTATATTCACTAAATGTAATTAAGTATGGAGGATCAAAATATATAAAATCATCTTCATTGGGACTAACCTCTGTGATAAAAGTTTTATAATCTTTATCAGACCACTTAATCTTTCTATTTCTAACTATCTTAAAATAATTTTTTAAAGCTTTTATAACATTTTTATTAAAATCTACATTTCCTACAGGTAAATTAAAATCGCCATTAGAATTAAATCTCAGCATTCGATTGAAACCGTATATTAATAGTAGATATAATTTGTATAGATCTGATTTTCCTGTAGTATTAAAATCTTTTCTTAACTTACAGTAGTTTTCTTTATTAAATCGAGAATAATAAGTTTTTTTTAACTCCTCTTTTAATTCAATGGGAATAATATCTTCTTTATAAGAACGTGATAAATTATATTCATATATTATGCTTTCAATTTCCTTAAAAAAAGATTTTTCATTTTTGGAGTTCTCAATTAAAAATTTGTGTAATAAATAGATATATTTATCAATATCATTTAAATAATATTCTTTTGCATCAATATTCAAAAAGACAGATCCACCTCCTGTAAATGGTTCTAAAAATCTGTTAATTTTTTGTGGAAAATAATCTTTTATTTCCGCAATTAATTTATATTTATCGCCTACATAAAAAAATGGAGAACGTATTACTTGTTTAGTCATTTTAATTCTGTTATGAATAATAATTCTTTGTGATCTTCAAAATCTGTTTTTCCTGCATTAAAAAATTTATGACTACATTCGAATATTTTAGTTTTTCCTATTTCTTTTAACATCATCTCAATCTCTTCTAATTTAATTTTATTTTCCGAAGAATGACTTTTTGATTTATAAGTATTATTATACGATAGAGCAATATAATTTGTGTCTAAATTATTTACTAGATCATGGAGTGCATTTTTTGCACGTACAGTACAATATACACTCATATTCTCAGGTTCAGGTTTAAGGGCTACTCCATACAATTTTGGCTTATCCCATTTAACTAAGTTCTCATATAAATGATAAAAGCGACTGTATTGTCTGGAATTATAAGGAGGATCGATATATACTAAATCAGATTTAATTTTTCTTGCCAATTTATTTGCATCTTCATTGTAAATTGACACTTTATTTATTTCTATGGGTTGAATTAATTTAAAGTAAAGCTCTTTTGGTTTAATAGGCTTTTTTATATAAGCATCAAAATGACCGACTGTGTTTGCAATCCTATCAATACTATAAATTAATGATGATAATAAAATGCAATATTCTTTATTAGTAAGTTCGCTCTTTTTATTTTCAATATCTTCTCTTATGTAACCAATCAATTTAGCGTTTAAGTAATCAAAAAATTTATCCCCATAATTCAATGAAAAATAATTGTCATCTAATATGCTAGGGTTCAAGTTATTATAAAATTTAATTATAGAATTAAGTTTTTCAATACTCCACTCTGATTTTGAAAAAAAAGCTTGGTAAATAATATTATTTGCGTGAAGAATATCATTAATTATTATTTCTTCAAAATATGGACTTGCTGCTTTTGAAATAGATGCTGTTCCTGCAAAAATATCTACAAAAGACTTTACATTTTTAGTTTCTTTTTTTATTGTAGTTATAATCCAATCAGTTAATTTAGCTTTACTACCAATATATCTTCGGCTTTCAATATTAAGATTTTGATAAAAATCTGACATTAAAGCTGAAGATTTCCCGTATCGAATCTTTTCTTCAGCTAAGTTTAATGCTTCCAATCCTAAATTCCCATGTTTTTTTGCTTCTAAAGCCAACTTATCACTAAGCCAGTGCACATATAATTTCTCTTTGTTGCAATTGTACAATTCTGCAAGTTTTAATAATTGTTTTTCTGTAGGATGTCTTTTCCCATTTTCAATTTTACTTAAAACGGAAACTTCTATTTTGGTTTTATTATATACTTCGTGCAATTGTAAGTTTAAACTTTTTCTTGTCTCCTTTAGAAATAAGTTGAATGTTCTCATTTTAAATTTGCTATTTATTGGCAAATTTAAAATAATTTTTAAGTATTACGCTTATTAATTATTAATTTAATTTATTTATAAATTTAGACTTTCAAGAAATTTTACCCCTTCAGGGAGGGGCGGGCTTTTGAATACTCAAAAAATTTCGAGTAGTTCGAAACATATTAGAAAAATTGAATACACAAATTCCATTTTATTAAAACTGCTTTCTCTGTTCGTCTGTCTCCGCCGGCCGATTTTTTTTAAAATCTGAATGCCCGATTTTAAGCATTAAATCGGGTTTTTGAATTCGGCGGTCAGTGACTGCCGAAATTTGAGTAGTTTTGATATTGGTGTGTCCTAACTTTTAGAAATTGCTCAATTCTTACGCCTTTCGTTAGTGTGGTGGTGTTTATCGAATGTGTACCTTGCTACGTGTAGTCAATCTTTTAGTTATTCCGTACACTTCGTGTATATTTCTTTATGTCTGCAAAACAACTACATTCTTGCACCGGATAGATATATTGACTTTATGCATTTATCAAAGCTGATTTTATCCTGTCGAGGGTGGCGTTAATCTCTACTGCCTCTTTAGTTCTCCCCTTTACCTTACCGTCTTACACTCATAAAGACGGATCAATATCCAGCTTGATACTAAATGCCATTAATAGTAATACGGCAAAAACTAGGTGCTTTTCCATTGGCTTTTTGTGCATCTCTTTTAATGAAGAATAGGACTCTGAAAGTACTTCTCATAAATTTATTGTTGTAGAATTACTTTAACTAATTATCCTTGAGAATGATGCGAAAAGACAAAAGAGGAATAAACGCAGACAAAACAACTTAATCATACCCTGTTTCCATATCCTTATCCAAGGGTATGATTTAGGGCGGAAACTCTGTCAATTTTGGCTTTTTAATGTCTTCGGTATGGTAGGAAGAAGAATAAAAAAAAGTCCGCAAGTATCTGAACTTGCGGACTTTGACTTTTGACTGATTTGTTTTGTCGTAATCTTTCTGCGGAGAGAGAGGGAACAGTGCTGATTTCTAACTCTCTGATAGCCGATATGTCAAAATCCTTAGATTGGATGTGTCCCAGAATTTTACTTCCGGTCTGCGGGCGGAGAAACGCCGAATTTCAATTTGCTACAAATATAGTTTTTTCTGCGAAATTTATGCACTACATTTGCGATATAATCTTCACAGGATAATAGTAGTCGCACTTAAATCATTTGTTATGGAAGAGGGTAGCGAATAAGTTTAAACTCTGGCGACCATACTTTTCAATAAAAGCGGCAGGAGTTATTTCGGTCGCTTTCCGTTCTATCGTAATAGCATCGATGATTCCCTTTGCCACTCGGGAAGGTCAGTTCATATCCGTTTAGAAGCGTCCTGGTAAATGGAAATTGTATCTTTTGGACAGCTCTTGACAATATCATCAGTTACTGTTTTGTCTATTCAGTACATGATACATGGTATATTGCCACGTTACTAGAAGTTTCTGTTGTTGACCTATTACATAAGATAAGTGAAAATAACAGATTACCCCCAATTCATTTTAATATATTTATCTTGTTCAACATTATTTAATTCACGAGAGCTTGCCTGGGCTCTTATGAAAAAAGCTTTATAAGGTCGTTTATTGGGAATTCTTTTAGTGATATAGATAGGTTCTATGTATTTACTTTTTACTATTATTTTACAGATAGTTTTATCTTGTATTGTATGAAATTTTACTGGTTCTAGGATATTATGAAAAGCATTTCCAAAGTTGGACCCTATTAGACTATCTAATAGTAGTTTATAAGCATCATATGGATTACTTTGTTCAATGGTTTTAAAATCACCATTTTCTAAACCATATATTTCTCTATTATCCTCTACTCCTATTAAAAGGATTCCACCATCAGTATTCGCAAATGCGGCTAACGTTTTCAATACTTCAAAACGTAAATCTTTATTTTCTTTGTTTTTCTTTATACAGTATTGCAGCGATGATTTAAACTCTAATTTGTTATTTTCGGTTTGATCAATTATTTTATATAATTCTATTTCATCATCGGTTCTTACTCTTTGCTCATGCTTTTGTTGAAATTCTTCTATTTTTTGAAATAGTTTTTCTATGTCTTCTGGATCTTTTTTAAATACAGTTTCATCTCCTGAGAACCTGGAAAAATCCAAAGCATGCTCATCACCCGTTAAGATTACCCGGGGGAGATTTTTATATTCACTATCTAAAAATAATAATGCCTTTAGTATAAAGTCTTCTCTTTCGATTGGTTGTCTATTATCAAGCAAACATTTTATATCTAACACAACTGCTGTAATTTTTCTATGAAGAGAGGGGATTATCTCCTTTAAATCTTCAAGACTTTTACCCCAGGCTAATTTATATCCTTTCTGTTGGCTTAAAGTTTGAAAACTCTCTTTAAAATCTTCTTTGTCATCGATTAATAATAAACTTTTACTCATAACTTATATTTTTTATGGGTAGTTCAATTATCATATGTACTCCAGTAGATAACTTATCATTTATCTTTAAATTTCCACGATGTGCTTCAATGACTTTATTTATGTAATATCCACCTATTCCTTTCCCACTACTTTCCCGAGATTTTGTAACGATAGACTTATATTCTTTTTCGGATATACCCAAAGCTTTGCCGTTATTTCTGTAGTCTATTTTCACAACATCTATATCCTGTTTGATTGTAAAAGTAATTTTAAGCTTCTCTTTAATCAATCCACTGTGCTGTCTGGCATTGTCTATTATTGTTTCAAACATGTTTTGAATATGGGATTCAGAAATATACAGAGTTACATATTGCTCTCCCTTGATTTCTATATTTAGATATTGATATTCATTTCTTAGTTGAAACAAAATAGTGTATAGGTTCTTTTCAGAATATCTCATCTTAAGATGAATTGCTTCGGATACGTCGGTCAATATGCGATTTAATAACGTAGATTTTTTAACTACGATATCCACTATTTCTTTTAGTGAGTAATTTTCCGGAATTTCGAAACCTTTTTCGGGAATTAAGATCGGGTCATCATCAGCATATTCTTTAAGTGCACTTGCGTGATGTTTAGAAATAATTCGCTCTATTTTTTTGATGAAGGCATCAATACCTGATAAATTGTGTTTTAGTTGATGAGTGATCGTTCTCACAATATTGATTTCGGCTTCTTGTGATTCTATTTCATAACCGAGTATTTTTTTCTTGTCTCTAAGTTTCCTGTCTTCTTCTACAATAAGATTTGCTTTCTGGCTATTTACAAATCTTCTCTGAATGGTAATATCTTCATCGTATGGAATGACAATCTCTTCCACTTCTTTTTTATTGAAAAATGGTATTAATGCTCTTTTCTTTTTAGAGCTGATCTGATTCTCAATAAATGCGGTGTTGAGTTGATAGTAAAGATATTCTAAATCCAACTCTCCACTTTTTGGAATCAATGCAAATATGCCGCTATGCAATAAAATAGCAGGATTTTCAGGACTCGGTTTATAGATAGTAGGTTTTAAGCTATCTCCTATCTTGGCTATTAAAACACATTCTTTCCTAATTATAGACCGTTGGTATTTATAGCTTTCATCCGTCTTGGATGTATTTAAGCTTAAATTCAGATACATATCCATAATGTCTTTGGACAGGTTTTCTATTTTAACGATAGGCAGGCCTTCCGTAGAAAGTTCGTCTTTAGAGGGTTGTGCCCCGGTTCTTATATCAGCAATGTCTTTCAAATATCTGCCCGTATTATCTTTCAACATTTCATTGCCCAAATAATATTGAGCATTATATACATCGGCAGATAAATTAAGGTCTTCTTTTAAGTCATTTAGGTCAATTATTTGACTCGATTTAGCGTCAGGAAATTCTTTATAATACTCATGAATGATTTCATCAATATCTAATATAACTGATTTTTTGTTTTCTTCTATTATGCTGGCCCTAAGGAATTTTATCCTGTTTCTTAAATAACGAGGTTTGTTGCGATTAAGGACAAGTATTGATGGTTTTGCATCTGTATAAGGACGGTAGGTTCCTTTAGGAAGGCTAATAACGGTTTCTATAGCATCATGCTGCAATAGGATTTTTCTTATTTCTTTTTCTTTTCCCCCTTTAGTTAAGAAACTATCAGATACAGTTATGATTGCTTTTCCCTCATAAGACAATTTGTGGAAACTGAATAATACCAAAGAACTGAATCCTTTGCCGGATTTAGGAGCATGTAAACCAAACTCATTATAAAGTAGATCATTTTCATTAGAGTTTGTAACGCCATTTATCGGAAGATCACCTATTATAAAATCAAATTTTTTATCCGTTGTTATTTCCCGAAAACAACTTTCTGGGGTTATAATTGATTTTGTTGCTCCATGCATGATCAAATTCATGTTACCCAATTGGGAAATACGCTTATTTATTTCTGTCCCATATAATGAAAGGTTGTTTTGGGAATCAAATAATTTACTTAGTAATCCACCCACTCCGGCAACAGGATCATAAATGCTCTTCTCATTTTCTGCATCTACTAATTCCGGCAAAAGCAGACGAATGGTTTCCGGAGTAGAATATTCGTACCCTGAATATTCTTTCGTATCCTGATACAATAAGTATTCATAGATATTACCATATTCCGAATCATCAAATGGAGTTGTATCCACATTTCTAATAATAGATTCTATTTGTTTACTGTCACGAGAATTTGTTTTTTGTAAAAGAGTTGATAGTTCCTGAAATGTTTTTTCTGGTACTATATGCAAATTATCAATTAATTCCAAAGAATCTATCCAGGAAGAATTATTATAGAATAAATCCTTGATGAATGGTTCTTCTTTATTATGAATTCCGGGGTATTTTTTGCTGTCTACAACACGCTTATAGAAGGAAAGAGTGGCTATTATAAATTGAAAATATCATCTGTGGAAAATATCCCTCTTAACGTTTCCTTTAACTGTAAGTAAGCATAAATTATATTTCTCCAATGTATATTATTGGCTGTAACCACCAAACCGTTGATATTTTCAAATAGATCTGGGAGTTTTTTTACTCGGGCATATACTTGATTAGCTTTTAATGGTCGCTTATCATTTCTTTCGTAATAATGATTCGCATTGATCTTCGAAGCGATTTCTTTAAGCATCATCGGATGCCCGGATTCTTTCAATACTCTTTCAATTGCTTCATGTAATGTCATCCTGTTCCTGTTTAAATTTTGATGTCCTTTGCTAGATATTATTTTTAGTAGAAAGGTTGATTTTAATTCCAAAGATAAGATTTTAAGAGTAATTTTTTAGTAGAGAGATAGATAATTACTATAACGTATATATTTCGTGATCGAAAATGTTTTGTTTGGAAAAATATGGATAGGGTTTTAAAACAAAACACCTAATTTTTATACTCCCGCGTTAGATCTTTCTTTTTAAGTCTCGAGGACCGGCCCCAGAAAAAAACGACTATCATCACATCCCAAATCCCTGTCAAGGAGTGGTACGACATGATCGGCGAGAAAAAAAATAGCCGATGCGGTGATCGATAGGATAGTGCATCACTCGCTGCGCGTGGAGTTATACGGTGAGTCATTTAGAAGAAGAAAAATAAATCGGATAATGTATATTTATAATATCTTTGTAAGTAAGTGAATATCCCGACCGTTTACAGGGCGATATCAACTTAGGGCTCTCCACTGGTTCCGGACAATGATTTACGCAGGAGCATAACTTCAGATGAAATGTTCTCAAGGGTCAAGGACGATATTCACGGAATATTTAATAAATAAGGGCTGTTCTCTACTTTACCCGAAGTTCAGGACATTTTAGGATTAATCACTCTTCTACACCGAAAATAATATTCCAATTCGAATAAAATTAATGTGGTTAAGTCTGTCGGATCTACCTTCTAGATTAGATATCGATACGGTAAAGTACGTGTTGTTTTAAAGGGCGGTCTTCCGGCACAACAGGATGGAGAAATTCCTTCATTTTTGTCATTCCGATTTTCTGCATAACCCTTTCCGACGATTTGTTGGGTAGTGTTGTAAAAGACCAAATTGTGTGAAGCGGAAGATTTTCTTTAGCATACGATAGACATGCTTGTGCCGCCTCCGTTGCGTACCAGTTATTCCAATATTCGTGTTTCATCCGCTACATAATCTCGACACCAGGAGCGAAGTCCACGTCAAATGTTATATGGTGAAACCCGATGTAGCCGATGAAGGCTCCGTCCTCCTTTCTCTCGATGACATATAAACCGTAACCGCAACGTGAAAATTCTTCTTGTACATTATCAAAGAAATCAAGGGATTCCTCTTCAGTGAGGGATTTCAAGAAATAACGCATTACCTCCGGATCGCTGTTCAATTCGGTAAAAGGTTTTATATCCTCTTTTTCCCAACTTCGTAATAATAAACGAGATGTTTCGATAAATACTTTAGCCATTGATCTTTTACAATAATTGTTAGAGACAGAATTTTTACCTCTACCTTTTGTTTCTCGTTACAATATTCCAAAACTTGCCCTTTAACAAATCTTTTATCTTTCAGTCAATCTTTGTTTCGGTTTCCGCTGTTTATGGTAATGAATTGCAGTGTTTTTATCTTATAGCAAAATCATAACCGGGACCGTATTCATTCTCTATCCAAATCCTCAAAAACTTATCATCCACCATGTACGTCTTATCCCGTTTTACTACTATTTCTTTTACCAACAAAGTTTTTATCGCACTCTGAACACTACTGGAACTCTGGAGACCATGCTTTTTAATAAATGCAGCAGAAGTTATTTCCGTTGCTTTACGTTCTTTGGCGATAGCTATTAATAATTCTTTTTGCCGTTCTGTAAGATCGGATAGAATACGTTTATAGGCGTTCTGATAAATGCCCACCGTATCTTTCACTGAGCTTTTAACTATTTGATCTGTTACAGTTTCGCCAACACCCGTATAGGAATATATAGCATTGAAGATGGTTTGCATATACCATGTATGCCCATCGAAAGAATTATAAACCCATTCGATCGTGTTTTTGTCAAGTTGCTTGTCGTTCTTCGAAAAGTGCTTCTCTACGAATGCTGTATATTCATACAACGCAATGGGCTGAAGGTCTACAAAAGAAACACTTTGGTAAAATGGGCGGGAAGATTTCAGGAAAATGTCCTGCATCATGTGCTGTTCGCTTCCGGAGAAAATAAAACGCGCGTTATTACACCGCTGAATATGGCTCCGCAATAAAGCCTCCATATTCTTTTCGGGATATTTTGCGATCTGCTGAAACTCGTCGAAAGCTACGATACATGGTTTATCTGCGTTCTCAAGATATTTGAATATTTGTTCTATCGACACCTCGGGCGTAATTATTTCTCCGATACCAATATCGAATACCGCATTCCCAGTTATTTGATCAAGTTTGAATGCCGGGCGCAGCGAAGTGATTACTCTAAAGAACTTATCGAAGAATTTTTGACCATTGCCTTTAAGTTTTTCAAAAATAGCTTTGCCGAAGAGCAACACAAACTCACGCAGGCTACCGGTAGAATATATATCGATGTAGAACGTATTATATTCTTTTTGGATCGTTTTGGAATAAAAGCAATGGTCGATAAGCCCGGTCTTTCCCATACGACGCGGTGAGATCAAAGCCGTATTACGACCATTTTCTATATTGGCCAATATAGCTTTCTTCTCCTTATTCCTGTCACAGAAATACTCCGGCGAAACATAGCCACTGATCAGGAAGGGATTTTTTAAACGAGCGTTCATATTATTTAGGTTTTAATTATTGCAAATATAATAATTATGTTCACAATAAACAAATAGCGTTCCATGCTCCGTCGTTAAAGAGTGTACTATATTAACTCTTTAAGTTCATCTATATTCAACAACGTGAATTTAGTACCCGAAATGTATTCAATGCTGGAATCATGAAAATGGCCGTACAACCATTCAATGACGGGATGTCCTTTCTCTTTTAACCAAACATATATTTTGTCCATAGTCCTTCTTTCCTCTGTCAGATCTTATTCAAGAGGCTTATCTATCTTTAACCAACTCTCTTCCCTCTTTTATTGGTTAGATAACAGAATGAAGGGGCCGTATGAGTAATAACGGTATCGATCGTATGTTTTTCCGATATTTCGATGAGTTTATTATCATCAAAAACCGCTGCTTCGTTTTCCCAGAATGATTCTCGTATTGTTCGATATTTGATACGGTTCTCATCCATTTGCTGTTTGCGAAGTATGCGATCAATGGATACGACTCCGCCTACGCAGAGAATACTATGATTTTTAAAATGAATGACAGAATAGTCCGGAATCGTTTTCATTAAAGGAAAATCGATTAGGCTTTCTTCGAATTATTTTGGATTGTCATGGTTGCCTCGGACCAGCAAAAGAAGAATATTTAGTTTTTCAAGAGTAACTTCGAGTTTTCTATACAGTTGTTCGTAATAAGCTGGCTTTTCAAAGCCAATGCCGCAGTTTCCTGCAATTACAACCACGGCATTCCTTACACTATATCTCTCTTGAGGTTATAAAGCAATGTGCGGAACTCCCCATGTATATCTCCGCTGACATACAATGCATCATAATTCTTTGATATATTATAAACATTCAGACTCATAACAGCTTCTTAATCCCCCCACACTAATATATTGTTCATGTATTCTTCATGTTCATTCAAAATGAACATCCCCATAACAGTGAACAAAAAATCTTTGTTTCTTCGTAAACAAAGATAGCTAGAACTTTGTTTATTCTTGTATTTAGCATTAAAAGACAATAACTTATGTCTCTAATTTGAATGTTAGTTCTATATTTGCGTATGTAATATACGGTTTATGAGACTTAGCAATAGGGTTATACTGATTACCGATAAAGAGGGTACTACAGTAACAGATAAAACACATGAAATTAAAAGCATTCAACTCAGCGGGGATAGGTATTATATCAAATTCTCCCGTAGTCCCAAAACGTTCTCTTATGGGTGGGACAGGGTGTTCGATCTAAGGCTGAATCGTATAATAGATTTAAAAGGGCTGCAAGTATTTCTGAAAGGTGTTCCTATCTCCAAAGTAAGCGAACTGGGCGATTATGGAAGATTCTATGGTATAGTATATTCAGTCCGCAATAGTATCGAATACGCCCCATCTCATCAAGTGACAATCAAACGGGATGAAAAAGCCGTCTTCAATTATATATTAGCCATAGCGGAAAAAGCCGTTGTCGAAAAGAAAGAATCTGATAATATCGATGAAAATGAGGAGAATAACTCCATAGAACAATCATTTCTCGCAAAGCAATTTAAAAAGATAAAGTTTGATCCGGAAACGATACTAGCCACATATATTTTAGGAAAGTCAATTGACAACGAAGAGGATAACGAAACCAAAGTATACCCCTTCCCAATAAACCTGAGCCAGAAAGAAGCCATCTCCAAAGCGCTTACACACAAAATATCAGTAATTCAGGGCCCTCCAGGAACAGGAAAAACACAAAGTATTCTCAATCTAATTGCTAATCTTATATATCGCGGTAAAACTGTAGGGATCGTTTCCAACAATAACTCGGCAGTCGAGAATGTCAAAGAAAAACTTGAAAAGTCCGGTTATGGATTTCTTATTGCCCATCTTGGCAATACACAAAACCGTAAATCGTTTTTTGAAAAAAATGATCACGGCTTCACACCGGATGAAGGGTGGAAATTAGATGCAAAGGATAAAAAAACATATCTGAAGAAACTAGACTCTACAAATAAATACATCGATAGGCTACTCCGTTCACAGGAACAACTGGCCAGAGTTAGAGAGTTGCTTTCGCGTACAGAACTTGAAAACAGCCATTTCGAATTGGAGTTTGAGAGAATAGATTTACCTGCGCCCTTCAACGTATTGGAGAAATGGAACTGGAACAAACTTGCACATTTTAAAGTAGCATCGGTCAATTTCCCGGAAAAGATTAGTCCTAAAAATATTATTAAGTATCTCATCTTACGGTTTAAGTATGGAAAGTTGTTCCAGCTATTCTATTCCAACCCAGACCATGAGCTGTGCCTTGCTATAGACTATCTTATCTATAGAAAAAAGATCGAGGAACTACGCGCCACTATCATATGTCTGGAAGAGGAATTATAAGCCAATAGTATGCAGGAACTGCTTAAAACTTCCACGCAGATATCGGACTTGTTGTTTAAGGATAATCTATACGGTCGATTTAAAGGAAAAGATTATTCTGAATTTACAGATCAGACACACTCTAAGCAGTTCAAGGAATTCACGAATCGTTACCCGGTAGTTTTAAGTACAACTCATTCGATACTCAACAGTGCGAGCAAGCCGCTTGATTACATAATTATCGACGAATCTTCACAGGTCGATATTATCACGGCCTCACTTGCATTTTCGTTATGCAAGAATGTGGTTATTGTAGGCGATACACGTCAGTTATCACACATAGTTCCCGACCAGTTAAGAGAAGTATCCGATCAAAAAATTAAAGAATACGGAATTTCTCATGAATACGATTACTCAAAGAATAATATAATACGTCCTTTGGAACTTATATATGGGGAAAATCTACCACAAACCCTTCTCCGGGAACATTACCGATGTAATCCGCGAATTATAGGATTCTGTAACCGTAAGTTTTATAGGGATGAGTTAGTGTTAATGCGAAACGAACCAAAAGACGGTTACAAGCCGGGGGAAGACCCATTGATGATATACCGCACTGCACCGGGTAACCATCAGCGCCAGCGAATGAATGAACGCCAGATCGCCGTTATAAAAGGCGAAGTCTTGGAAGACTGTTCCTGCGTTACGGAAGAGATAGGTATCATCACCCCGTATCGTGATCAGGCAAATATATTAACGGATATTCTATGCCGAGAGACGGAGATGATCGCCGACACCATCCATAAGTTTCAAGGCAAGGAGAAAGACGTAATCATATTCAGTATTGTCGCCAACGAGATAAACGATTTCATTGACAGTCCTGAACTTATAAATGTGGCTGTATCCAGAGCAAAGGAACGGTTTATTCTTGTCATGCCGCACTCATATCAGCTTACCCATGGAAGTAATATTGGCGATCTTATCAGATACATCAAATACTGCTACCCTGACGCTGTTGTGGATAGCAAGATCATATCGCACTTTGATATTCTTTATAATGAATATTCCGACGTGTTAAAAGATTTTCGGAAACAAGTTTACGGTAAAACGGGATTTATTTCAGAAAATATAATCTTCCAATTGTTGAATGATCTCATTGATGAGTATTCCGAATTTTCGGGATTGAAGGTCAGTCAACACTATCCTCTATTCATGCTTATAAGGGACACGGAAGGATTTACCGAACGGGAAAAAAGTTTCTGCCGTCACCCGAGAGCGCATGTCGATTTTCTGATAACAAACCGCTGCGACAATTCCATTGTGCTTGCAATTGAAGTAGACGGCCATGCTTTTCATTCCGGTGAAAAACAGAAAGAGAGAGATAGTATTAAAGACATGGCATTGCGGAAAAATAGTATTGAGTTACTGCGGCTTAACACTACGTCGAGCCGAGAAAAAGATCTTATTGTCTCAAAACTTTTTTCAATAATTAAATAAATCCCGTTAATAATACATCTCAATATAATTATAAGCCTTTTCGAAAACTTCTTGGTCTTTGATTTTATATTTTAACCACAGAATACTACGAAGTTGTTGTTGAACTTCCCGCTTACCTGTGACGGTCTTAAAGGCGTCATTAAAATTACGAACTATTGACACAATCTGATTATCTATATCATTTACGATATTTTCGACGATAATAGGAGTGCCTGAATTTTTAATACTTTCGAACAGTTCCGTTAAAGCGGCTTTAGCTTTCTGTCGGTTGTCTTCCGGTTCGATCTCCTCCTCTGCCTTTAATGTATCCCGTGCAATAGTCAATAATTCTTTAAGGAATTCGATGCTATTTTTTAAATTTTGGGACATTTTTTCCCGAAGTTCATCGAGTTTTTCAGCTAGTTTTTGGAACTTAGGATTACCCGAATTCTTTCTCAGTCGCGGAATGAGAAGTTCTTCGACCTCTTTTATTTTCTTTTTTGCCTCTGCTTCGTTTATTGCCGCAGTTAAAACATCAGCATCCAGAACCAATGATTCCAAAGTTCCTCCACTCCCAATATCAACCGTTTGAACATGACGATGTACTAGTTCTATGGTCTTAGGGCCCAATAATTTCCAAACTAATGAACCCTTCCCACTAACGGGTTTTATGCTTTCAAATACTTGACATAGCCAAACATAGTCGCTCTTATATGGTATGAGACATTCATCTGGAGAAACAGTTTCCCATACACGTGAAAGGACGCCGAAATCAGCTCCAAATTCATCTTTACGCTCATTTGACGGTAAACACTGTTGTGCCGCAAGTAAGCCGTCATAACCACTTACCGTTCGATCCACATTGGGAAAATAGTCACAGCATTTCTTTACCAGCTTAGGAATTTCTTTTTTAAGCTCATTTATATTGGAAATAACTTTCCGAACACTTTCATCATCGAACTTTAAAGATTTAGCTACATCATCGAAGACTCCGACATAGTCTACGATAAGTCCGCAATTCTTTCCATCATAGACCCTGTTCGTCCTGCAGATCGCTTGCAAAAGAGTATGGTCTTTCATAGGTTTATCCAAATACATACATTGGAGAATCGGGGCATCAAAACCAGTTAATAGCTTTGATGTTACAATGACTATTTTCAAAGGATCGAGAGTATCTCTAAAACGATTTAGGACTTTTTCTTGTTGATCTCTATTGAGTCTCCAATCTTTATATTTATTCTCTTTATCATCGCCTGTATGCATTACGATAGTAGTCGCATCATCTCTACCAAGAAGGGTATCAATTTCTTTTTTATAGGCGACACAGCAATCCCTGTTATAAACAACTACCTGAGCTTTTAATCCCGTAGGTTCAATAGAGTCTTGGAAGTGGTGTACGATATGTTCGCAAACCTTTCTAACTCTATCGGGTGCTGTAAATAGCGATTCTGTATTTGTTTTTCGAACCAGCAGAGTTTTATCTTCTTGTGAGATTTGATCCGTTAGTGCTTCAAACTCTTTATCAAGGGCTTCTTTGTCAATTTTCAGTTCTACAGGAACGGGGACGAATTCCAGCTTGAGTGTAGCACCGTCCTTTATTGAATCCGAGAAAGAATAACGGCTCATATACCCGGATTTATCAGTTTCTGCATCAAACGTTGCAAAGGTATTACGGTCTTGTTTATTGACCGGGGTACCGGTTAATCCAAAGAAAAAAGCATTCGGAAGAGCCAGTCGCATTTTCTCTCCCAAATTACCTTCTTGTGTCCGGTGTGCCTCATCCACCATTACTATGATGTTGTTACGGTCGGAAAGACATTCGTCAACGTCGTCGAATTTGAAGATTGTCGTAATAAGAATTTTACGTTGATCCTGTCGAAAGAAATTTATAAGTTCGTCTTTACTTCCCGAGCTTGCAAGATTAGGAATATTGGCGTTCATAAAATCCGCTGTTATCTGTGACTCAAGGTCTATACGGTCATTAACAATAACAACGGTCGGATTCTTCAGTTTTTTCTGGGCTCGTAATTTCTGGGCTGCAAAAACCATAAGCAATGATTTTCCACTACCTTGAAAATGCCAGATAAGTCCTTTCCTGGGAGAGCCTGTTACCACACGGTTTACAATTGCATTGGCTCCTTCGTATTGCTGATACCTGCCTATAATTTTGATCTTACGGTGGCGCTTGTCCGTAGCAAATATCGAAAAATAGCGCATGAAATCAATAATGCGTTCCCTTTTAAACATTTCCCCAAACGACCGTCCAACATCTGTAAGAGCGCCTTCCGACCGGTTTTCACCTTCGAACCAAGGACCCCATTTTGTTAAAGGAGCTCCAATGCTACCGTATCTAAAACACTTCCCTTCGGTCGAAAAGTTCAGGATATTGGTTACAAACATCTGCGGAATACTTTGTTCATAGCTATGGATATCAGAAGCTCCGTCAGCCCATGTTATACAACTTCGTACAGGAGTTTTTACTTCTCCCACAATAACAGGAATGCCATTAACCAGCATGACAATATCCAGTCGCTTACCACCCAGATTACTGGCTTTAGGATACATCCACTGATTGGTAACCACATATCGATTATTAGTCATATCCTCTTCATCAAATAACCGAATCGGTATGTGTTCGCCGTCTTTACCGAATGGATACGTATTTTTTTCAAATACCAATTCATGAAACCTCTCATTGGCAGAAACCAAGTCGTGAGGTTGCACCGAATTAATAGCGGTTCGTATTTTATAGATCACCTCTTCAGCCTGTTCTTCTGATATCCCGAGATTCAGCCGCAAAATTGATTCTTTCAACCACTCTTCTACCAATATTCCGTGATACTGACGTGGTATTTCTGAAGCCTTGACATATTTCCACCCGTTTTCTACGGCTTTGTCGATCAGCATCTGTTCTATGATATCTTCTGTAAACATGGCTATATAATATTTTGGAGTGATTCGTAATTCAAGGTAACAAACTTTTCATTACCTTTTCTAGATTGCCAATTGATTGTTGGAGTTTAAATTTTGATTGATCGGCTTGAAAGACAAAATTCTCAAATTTTATTTGTTCATCAATTGTTGGAATGACAAATGATTTATTCTTTAATAATTTGAAATGTCTATTATAACCCGTGTTAGGAATGTCACAGAATTTCATTAAATAAAATGAAAATACCGATCTTAATTCTAATGAATTTATCCCGATGACCTTCACCCCGTCTCCCCCTATGAAATAGGGTTGATTTACGAATTTTATTTCTCTCGTATGGTCCCCGAAAATAATTACCGGAAAGTTTGTTGAGAGTCCTTTTTCATCATTCCTATATCCACCAACATAGCATTGTCCTTGATCAAAGATAGGGTATTTTCCATTGGTCAAATAATCCCCTTGAGAAATTTTAGTAGCCAATTTTGTAATATCGGTGAAAAGGACATCAAATGGCGCCCCTATTGAATTATTATAAGCATCACCGAACATCTCGATAAACTGCGCCTTTACCATCTCATCGGTAGCCACAATGAGTTTTTTATATGACTCTTTGAGTTCGTATGCCGCCCATAATAACTTTGCTAAACGCTCTTGTTCTTCAATCTGGGGAAGATCAATTTCATAGTTATTTAAATACTCCCATTTAACTCGTGGAGATAAGGACCCCGCAGAGCCTTTGACCGCATAATCAAAGAAACGATCATTCTGAATTATAAAGGGAAGTAAATCTGGTGATACTTTTTCTGGAATCGCGTCTATAACCGTTATGTCTCCAGAGCATATTCCATCAAAGGGAGCTACCGCAGCTTTTTTTAAATATGCACGACGTCTCCCTAACAATACTTGACCTTTCTTGAATTGTTTTGTAAATGTATTATCCGTATCTATCTCCCATGACGATAGTTTTATTTCATTTGGAATAAGATGCTCCAATCCTACAATAGGAAGATTTTGCTTAATTCCTTTGTAGGTGGATTTAATTTCTATGGCTATATCACCTAATTTCATTTTAGACATTCTTAATGCAGTAAATCGATTAAAAGTTGAAGTGATTCATTTGCTGCATGGTGTGAAGTTTGCCAGTTAGTGACGGACGCAGTAATATCTTTCGTTTCACTTTCCTTTTCTATATCCGTTATTGAATGTGTATATAAAGAAATCGTCAAATCATAATTATTTTTCTCAATCTCCTCGACGCTGACCGTTCTGCAAAAGTCATTTTCCGCAACACCTTTTTTGTAAGCATCGACTATTTTACGAATATGGTCTATTTCGAGATAACTTTCCGCATTTTTACGGGTGACTTCCTTAATAGCGTTAATAAAAACTATCGAGTTTTTTCTGGATGCCTCTTTCTGTGTTCGGCATATAATGATACATGCCTCCATTGGAGAGTTGAAGAAAAGATTTGGCCCCAACCCGATAATGCATTCAACCAAATCCGACTTGATCATTTTCTCGCGCATTTCTCTTTCTTCTTTACGGAAAAGAACACCGTGAGGAAATAGGATAGCACATCGTCCCTTTTTAGTATCCAAAGAACTTACTATATGCTGTAAAAAAGCATAATCCGCACGTCCCTGAGGGGGAGTCCCCCAAATATTACGTCCGTACGGGTCAGTTGAAAAGGCTTGCCGGGTCCATTGCTTAATAGAGTAAGGTGGATTGGCAAGCACGATATCGAACTTTTGAATCTTTCCTTTTTTTACAAATGCTGGTTTTTCCAGTGTATCCGCATTAACCACGGTAAAATCTACCACACCGTGAAGAAACAAATTCATTCGGGCAATGGAGGCAGTAAGGGCATTTAATTCCTGACCATAAACCTTCACACCTCTCCATTCTTTCTTTTGATCTTTTAGGGATGTCAGGCATTTGATTAACATACCTCCAGAACCGCAAGTGGGATCATAAATGCTTTCTCCAGGCTGTGGCTTAAGAATTTCTGCCATCAGATCCACAACTGTACGATTAGTATAAAATTCCTGCGCAGTATGACCGGCATCATCAGCAAATTGTCCGACGAGATATTCATAGCCTGTTCCCATCTCATCAGCAGGACATGCTGCCAATGATAAAGTCTTTTGTGAGAAATGCTCCAACAAATCGGCAATCAATCTGTCTGGCATGGTATCCTTATTCGTCCATATCCGTTTTTCTCCAAATATACCTGTTAGGCCTCCTACCATACGTCCGTCTATCTCTTGAGCCGGATTGGCTTGTTCTATACGAGTGAAGGCAGAAACAAGAGCCTGTCCTATATTTTCAGTATTCATGCGCACATCATTCCAATGGGATCCCACAGGAACAGAAATCGCGTGCAATGCCGCATCGGCATACTCTTTATCTCCACCGCTTTTTTCCAGAGCTTTACTGTATTCCTCATCATAGACATCACAAATGCGCTTGAAAAACAAGAGAGGGAAGATATATTCTTTATATCCGGTAGCATCTATTTGACCACGCAGAAGCACCGCGGCCCCCCAAAGGTATGCTTTGAGTTGATCAAGAGATATTTGTGTGACTTTATTTCGGGTTTGTTTCATTAATATATCCTTGTTGAGTTAACAGTTCGACAAATTGTTTTTCTGCTGTTTTAACCGCTTGGTAAGCAGTCATAAACTCTTCTTTAATCAGACTGTAAGGTTTTGCTTCAGCTGCTTTGCGTTCAATGTATCGACTGACTGATAAAGTATAATCTTTTTCTTCGATATCACGTACAGTAACTACTTTAGCTACTTCGTCTTTGTTCTCAAAATCGGAATACAGCTTAAATATGGTATCGACGTTATCATCTGATAATTCGTTTTGAGCCCGTTTGGGAGTATAGATATTCGAGGCGTCGATCATCATGACTTTGCCGACCTTTTCAGTCGCTTTACTATTCCTAAATATTAGGAGGCACGCAGGAATGCCTGCTCCATAAAAAAGGTTATTCGCCAACGTGATCACACATTCGAGCTTATCCGACATTATCATTTGCTTCCGCATCTCATATTCTTTTTTCTCTCGAAAAAGAACGCCTTGGGGTAGAACGACGGCAGCACGACCCTTTCCCGGTTTCATGGAACAAATCATATGCTGTATCCAGGCGTAATCACCATTCTACGGTTGTGGAACGCCCCATATATTACGTCCGAACCGTTCTGGCTCCCACATTTCCGAACCCCATTTATCCAAGGAGAAAGGAGGATTAGCAATCACACAATCAAACTGTGCAAGTTTGCCATTTTGCACAATTTTTGGATACCTAAGCGTGTCACCTTGCATGATCGTAAAGTCCGATGCTCCGTGAAGAAATAAATTCATACGCGCAATGGCGGAATTTGTTACGTTCTTTTCTTGTCCGAAAACTCGACCACAACACAAGGTCGAATTATTCATGTAATTTACAGCTTCAATTAACATTCCACCACTTCCACATGCGGGATCATAAATACTTTCACCCGGTTGAGGAGAGATGATCCGAACTAATAATTTGACAATCGCGCGCGGGGTATAAAATTCTCCGGCTTTAGATTTCGAGATATCTGCGAACTTTTTCAGTAATATCTCATAAGCATCTCCCATTAAGTCGGCTGGATATTTCTTATTACCCAAATTGACTTTCGACATATGCTCAACGAGATTACGTAAACGCTCATCGCTAAGAACCGTTTTATTCGTCCACTGTGCCTTTGAGAAAGTACTGAGCACACCATACAAAGTTGTTGGGTTATTCCGCTCAATGGCCCTCATCGATTCGATAATAGCAGAACCGATGTTTTCTGTGCGCTGCCTTAAATCATCCCAATGACAATCATCCGGAATCACAAAACGATGCTGTTCCGGGAAATGAGCATATTCAGTATCTCCTCCGGATAAATGTAAAGCCTCTTCGGTTTCCTCATCCCATACGTCAGAAATTCTTTTATAGTAAAGTAGAGGAGTTATCTAATCTTTAAAACTATCCTGTCCGATAGGGCCTCTCAAAATATTACATGCTTCAAAGAGAAAATTAAATAATGCTTGGACATCACTTATCGGTTTACTATTTAATTTTTTGGCCATTGGTCTTTACAGCAATTAGTTCTTTTGGATCAACTTGTAGTAGTTCAGCTATTTCAAACAATAGCTCCAAACTTGGTTGACGGCGGTTACACACATAGGCATTGACAATACTAAAGCTTTTTCCAAGCTTATTGGCAAGCCACATTTGTTTAATTCCTTTTTCGTCAAGCACTACCTTTATTCTATTCATGATCGATTACATATAATTAGGAAGAAGTTTATGCCGTGAATATATGAAATATAATGATATAAAAATAACACTTATTAGTTATTTTCAGATTGTTAATACTACAAATACTTTATCCTTCACAAATGGTGAATGATAGGCACAAATAAAGGAATAAATAAGAAGGCTTTAAATCAGACTATTATAGCTTTTTAGAAGAGTTTAAAAGCATCCCTTACTTATATCTATTAAGACACTGAACAGTTCAGAATTGAAATTATGGGTGTAATGCATAAAACAGAAGAGGATAGATATGATTTTTTTACCCTATAAATAAAAACGCCCAATTTTCACTTTTTGGGTGTAAAATTGGGTGTTAATCATGCAATTCACTGATTTTCAGTGTCTTTCTGCGGAGAAAGAGGTTACCTCCGTATCCGCTGCCCCCGTTGATTATCAACTTACTAGGCGGATTTAACTTTATTATGACACCGAATAACCCACAACCGATTTGCCGTGTTTTACCCTGAGTTGCTTGAGCAAAGATATCAATTGCTCAGTATATATTCAATATTTAGCTAATTAATTATTACCAAGGTCTCTAAATATCTCTTATTTTCGTCACGGGATTTTGTTGCGTATCCTAATTTGTTACATACATCCTCAATTTTTTGACAAAAAATATCTGCACTTAGTCGGGTCATAATTAATTCATCCTTATCATCGTCCCTTAAAGTAGTATGCCATTGAGCGTTATCATCCAAGGGGTGTTCAGGTCTGAAAGTATCTATGTTAAAAATCTTGTGTTCTATCGAAGTTATCCATGATGCACCGATCTCAGTTATTGCACCCCAAGATTGTTTTGTGTTCTTACTCGTTATAAATAATACATGAGGCTTTTGTTTTGAATAACTATCCACAAAGAACTCCTTTAAATAATTATAAACTGATTCCCCCTCAGGAATACGACATTCTTCGTCATCACAATTTGTGAATAATATATCTTTTTTGTTTACGTTATTGAATAATAGCATATTATACACAACATCCGCTAGTGATTTGTCAGGGAAGGTTTGACTTATAAGTATTTTTTTCTTTTGAGAATCTATAATCGTCTTAATGCCTAAATCGGGAGCATTATCATTAATAGAATCAGAAATAGCTTGCCTAATTATATTTTGAGGAGCGTCAATACCAACGTTCTGGATATTTTCAACAGCTACTCTACTAGCATTGTCAATGAAGTGATCCATAACTTGCCTAAGCTCTGTTTCATTTCTTTTCAAAGACTCAGTCTCTTTCTTTTTTTTAACCGCATTATTGAGATTTACCCATAGTTGCCTTTTTTTTAGAATGTCAGGCAATAATTCTTTTCTAATGTAGCTTACAACTGCTTCATATCTGGGATCGTCAGATTTATAACCTTGTCTATTGCTCAGTGCCATATCTGGTAGTTCTGATTTTTCGAAAAGATCAATGTGCAATTGTCCTACAACATACACTTCGGGGAGCTTGTTCTGGCCTACAACAGGTAAGACATTGAATTCTCCCATTTTTTTATTCGCATAAAGAGAAATGAAATTATCGGGGAAGTCTGTCATTTCAGCTTTTCTTCCGCGTGTGGATGTATAGGTCCCTATCCACCCCCCCTAATTTCTAAAGGGTATTCATGTTCAACACCCTCATTATTTTTTAACGATATAGACGTTCTATGAACCTCTCTATTTTCAATGAGCTCCTTTCGTTTTTCAGTAAAAGTTACATCGACCAATTTAGTTAATTTAGAATACTCATCACCTAAAACAATGAGAGTATTTAATTCCTTCATTATATTTTCATCGAAATTCTTCACTTCTTCATATTCTTTTCCTCTTATTAGATGGATTTTAAAATCGTTGCTTACTAAGGGAAATATTTTCAATAGATTTCGTTTAACGGCTTTTAGTGTTTTATTTAAACGATATTGGGGATTTTTCATTACGATTGCTGTACCTGAATTCTCAATACGTGAAAAATATATTTTACTCTCCTCGATAGGTTCAAGTTTGTTTTCATCAATCGGTCTTCGAGAGAGTACAAAACCTGATTTTTCTCCATCGCTTATCGTCATGATATCCACACATTCCGAAACGGATAAGGCGGCCAACTTCCCGACACCTTTCCGGCCCATTTTTTTTCTTTTCCCAGATCTGGTTAAGGAATTGTTTTCACTGGTACGAGAAATTCCGGCAACATTTAAAAATCTATTTATATCTCCTTTTTTATAAGACATTCCATGACCGTCATCCTCTACTGTGATATTGTCTGAATTGGATATTATATAAACGTTTTCAGCATCCGCGTCATATGCATTGGCAATTAGTTCCGCTAAGACATAGTAGATGTTTGTATATAAATTTGGGCCAAGTAATTCTAAAATACGGGGATCTACATTAAGTTTATATTCTTTCATTACGTAAAGTTGTCAGATTTTATTACAAGTTATTCTTAATCACAAAATTAATAACATTTGCGGGTTTTTCAACTAATTATTGCAGCTTAATTTCATTGATAAGTTTTTCCAGTCTCTCTTTCCCTTTCACTTGTGTATTTATTTCGCACTGCCAAACGACAATAACTTTCCACTTTAGCATTATAAGTTTTTCTATATTTTTATGATCTCTTATAATATTATCTCCTATTTTTTTATCCCAATAAGATTTGTTAGATTGGGGCTTTCTTCCTGCTCTGCATGAGTGTCCATGCCAAAAGCAACCATTTACAAAAATTACCGTTTTATATTTGGATAAAACGATATCTGGAGAACCAGGTAATTTGCGAACGTTGACACGGTATCTAAATCCGTGGGAAAATAAATATTTTCTTATTATTAACTCTGGAGTAGTGTTTTTTGTATTCACCTTCGACATTATCCGACTTCGTCTTTCTTTGGTTAAATTGTCCATAAGAAATTTTTGATTTTAAAGTTAGTAAAATGTCGGACATTTGAGTATTTTTGTAAACAGAATGAGAGGTAAAAAAATGGACAATAAAAGCTTAGATGTTTTAGACTTGTTTTGTGGAATCGGCGGTTTATCCTATGGTTTGCATACCGAAGGATTTAACATAGTTGCAGGAGTCGATAGTCGATACGGATTCGACTTGTCGACATGCATTCGAAGCAAACAGTGAAAGTAAATTCATTAGTAAAGATGTAAACGATATTTCTAAGGAAGAAATCAATTCTTTTTTTAGTGAAAATAGTCTCAAAATATTGGTAGGCTGCGCACCATGTCAACCGTTTCCTTCTTACAGCTTCAAACATAAAGAGAAAGATGAAAAAAAATTGAACCTGCTGTATGCATTCTCTCGAATTGTAAAAGATACGGAGCCTACTATTATTGCGATGGAAAATGTTCCACAACTAATCAATCCGAGGAATCTTCGTATATTTAATGATTTTCTCAAGTCGTTATATGAAATGAATTATAACGTTAATTATGAGATTGTTCATTGTCCTGACTATGGTGTCCCTCAAACTCGAAAAAGATTAGTTTTACTAGCATCCAAGTTAGGAAAAATCACACTGATACCTAAAACCCATAAGCCGGGTGAATATGAAACAGTTCGGAAAACAATTGAACAATTACCTCCAATTAAGGCAGGAGAACAACATCCCGATGATCCTCTGCATAGAGCGAGAGCTTTAAGCGCTATCAACATACAAAGAATCCGACACACTACTGAAGGTGGTAGCTGGAAGGACGACTGGCCCGATGAATTATTACTAGAATGTTATAAAAAGAAATCCGGCAAGACTTACAGCAGTGTTTATGGAAGAATGAAATGGGATGCCCCTTCGCCGACAATGACGACGCATTGTACTGGTCTGGGAAATGGAAGATTCGGTCATCCAAGTCAGGATAGAGCTATTAGTTTGAGAGAAGCTGCCTTATTGCAAACTTTCCCTATAGATTATGAATTTTTCGAAACAGAGAAGGACTACAATCCGTCTATCGTATGTCGACAAATAGGTAATGCTGTACCACCTAAATTAGGAGAGGTTATAGGAAAAAGTATAAAGAAACATTTAAACGGTCACGGATATGATTACTGAGGAACAGAAAAATATAGCCGAAGAACAAATAGTGCAGCAGAAGGAACCTGTGGCATTCGATACAAGAGAATACCCTATAGAAGTATTGATAACTAAATTTACTGACGGAGAATTCGAAATTCCTTCGTACCAAAGATACTTCGTATGGGAAAAGGACAAAGAGAAAATGTCAAAGTTTATAGAATCCGTACTCTTAGATTTACCTATCCCTTACATTTATTTTGCGGATGCTCCGCAAACGGGTAAATTGGAAATAATCGATGGATCTCAACGTATTAGAACCCTTAAAAAATTCTTCGATAATGGATTTAAATTGCAAGGCCTAGAGGTGCTAGATAAATTGAATGGGTTCAAATTTAAAGATCTATTAGAGAGTCGTCAAAGGCGCTTTTTACGAAAAACCATAAGATCAATCGAACTTACCGAAAAAGCGTCATCGAATGTTCGGCGGGATTTATTCGCAAGAATAAATGTGAAACCATATGCACTTACCCCGATGGAAGTAAGAAAAGGTCTATATGAAGGGCCATTTTATGACTTTCTTGTCGAAGACTCTAGGAATCCCAAATTCCAAAAGTTGTGTCCTATATCTTCTGAAAGGATTAAGAGAGGAGAAAATCAAGAATTGGTTTTGCGCTACTACGCATATTGTGATAATTACAAAGAATTTGTTCATAGTGTAGAAGACTTTCTAGATGATTACATGAAAAATAAACATGAAAACGGATTCGATAAGGAAGCCATGCAATTACAATTTCAACAGATGTTGGATTTTGTAGAGGCTTATTTCCCTGACGGATTCAAAAAATCATTACAAGTAAATTCTGTTTCTAGAGTTAGATTCGAAGCAATTTCGGTAGGTGTCACTCTTGCACTGAGAATAAATCCGAAAATTGAACCCAAAAAAATTAGTGAGTGGATAGAGTGTGAAGAATTTCAAAACATAACCACTTCCGGGTCTGTCAATAATAAATCTAAAGTGACAGGAAGAGTGGAATATGTTAGGGATGCATTATTGAATGAGTTATAATGCAGACGGTACTTACAACTTTTGAAGAAAGAACGAAAGAGATCGAATTATATTATTCTTTCTTATCTTCTAATTTCGATATTATTAATAAGGATCTTAATAAGATATTGAGGTCGAATTTAATTTTAATGTTATATAATCTGGTCGAATCGACTATTTCGAACGCAATTGAAGAGATACATAATGAAATTTATTCACAAAATGTTACATTCGATTCATTAAATATAGAACTTAAAAAAGTTCTTATAAAACAATTAAAAAATAACGTCGAATCCCATAATTTTGTGACTAGTATAGATTGCTTAGCTTTAGACATAGTTAAGAAGTGTTTTCAAAAGAAAAAAATATCGACAGGTAATATTGATAATAATACAGTAGCTGAATTGGCAAGAAAATATGGTTTTAAAGGGGATACTTCTTATGAGAACACTCGTCACAGTAAATGTTTGATAGAAATTAAGGGAAGACGAAACGATCTAGCACACGGTATATTTTCATTTACGGAAGTGGGTAAAGAATATACCTTAGAAGATTTAAATGAAAAGAAAAATGAAACCATTGCATACCTTACCGAAATTATTCAAAACATTGATAAATATTTAGTTGACAGGTTATACTCTGCATAAATTGATAATTTATATTTTTCTCCCTTGACTCTTTTTAATCAGAATCTCATTTTTAACCTCCAATTTCTCCGATTGTTTTTTTGCTCTCTCGGATCTTCCCATGATTCGGTATATTCCATATCGTTTTTATTGATTTTCCATAAATACGAATAGCTATAATTTCCGTTATCATCCATTTTTACTTTTGCCATTGTAAGGAATCCGGCTTCTATCCGACGTTTGTCCGTAATCCTCATATCGTATTTACCGTATTTCACGAATTTATCCGGTTGCTCTTTCGAGAAGAATACTTTTTTAAAATCCAAACATGTAAAAACGTAAGAATGGAATTTCTTGCCGTTGTCGGCGTCCATACCCTCCAGATAGAAATATCCGCCATTTTTGAGAACCCGAACCTTTTCTGCCGTTAATTCAACTCCCCGGATACCGTAATGTTTTGTGGGTGGTTCCGGTTCTTTATCTGGTTCCGGGTTTTCGCTGTTTGATTGCTGAGGATTATAAGCAATCGCATTTTTCTCAAATGCTTTTTTCAAATTCGTATAACTAAACTTTCGGTCTATCTCCGATCCTTTGAACGAACATCCGTTTTTCTCAAACGAAATTCCCTCGATCACTTCCGTGCCACGTCGGTATTTATATTGTACCCCAATTCCTCATAGGTGTAAGTTTATCTCCAATTCGTGATAATTCCGGCATAAAGGAAGTACAGATTTTATATGGTCGTGAATCTGATATTTCACTTTATCAGCTCCGTGAAGTTTTTCCCGTTTAACTCTATCTTTTCCCTTACCATAAGTCAATCCGTTCCGATCTTTCAGTTTTTTACAAACTTTAATATTCCGACGGTAGTCATTGTTTACGGAGATTAATTTCAGATCGTTGTCGATCCGATTGTAAACAATATGGATGTGTGGATTGTCTGTATCGTGATGCCGAACGACAATGTATTGTGTGTTCCGGATTCCCATTTCTTCCATATACTCGTGGGCGAGTTGTAGCATAAAATCGTTTGTCATTCGCGGAGAATCTTCCGGTGAAAATGACAATGGGATATGACCGACGGGCTGTTTAATTTCCGGTCTTCCCGAACGCTGGATCGCAAAACTTTTAGTGATCGAGCGGACATCTTCCGCCAAAACTCCATCTGCTTCCAATAGTTCAGCCTCCTCATTCAGCACATACCGGATGCATCCACCGAAAGATTTTCCTTTGATATTTTTAGCGATCATAGAGCAAATATTTAAAATTTTTCGTAACCGGCGGCATTTGCTTTTTTGGCAATCTGGTTCAGATTGTTCGCCATACCCGTCAACTGTCGGCGAAGATGCAGTTCTTCTTTCGTGTAACGGGACTTTATTTTTCCGTTTAGTGTCATCAGTCGGGCGTACTGCGTGGCACGTAACCCTAAACTTTCTGCCCGCTCACGTATTAATTGGAAGTCGGATTCGGTTGGTTTCAGGTTGATTGAGCGAGTAACTTTGTTTGCGGACTTCGCAGGACGCCCGCGCTGATTTGCACTGTTTTGCTTACCATCCATAACAGACGCAAATTAACGTGAGACGGACACCGTTTCTCAAGCCGAAGGTTAGGCGGCCATCGGGAGCCGTCCGCAGGCTTGCCACGACCGGAAAATCTGCGTCTATCGGAAGCGGATTTTTTGCACGGGGAACGGCGGTTGGAAGCATCGCGACCTTCTCGCCGTTCCCCGTGCAGGTCGTAGCCCCCCGCAGGGGCAAGGTTTGTCCGAAGGGAATCCGAAAGTCGCGACAGCGATTTTCGGGTTACCCGGACGATTACCTTGCTCCTTCACTTTCCGAACAGCGGAGATGCGCCAGACGCATAAACGCTGTTCGCGGAAGCGATGCTTCCGAAGGCAGAGCAAAAGTCGGGTATGGCACGATTGGGGATTGCGATGTTGTTCGGTGCGGGACATAGACCGCGCAACTTTCATTCCACCGATAGGTGGCAACGGTGTGTGATGAGCTTCTTTTTGCCATAAGCATTAAGGTTTACGGCAAAGGAAATTCATGTTTTATCGGATGATTTCCGCACCGACATTCCTGCGTCCGATTGCGCTCGTTTGCACCTCTGCGCCTCCCCGCAAACCGTATAAGACTTGTTTAGGCAAGGGATTCGGCATAGGTCGGTACGGATGTGCACCCGCCGGAAAAGACTGGGTTAACCTGCCAAAAATGCCGATCTTTATGTAGAATTTAAAGCACATAGATGGATGTTTAACTTGTCGAACAATTATGGTTTCCGGGCTTCGGAACTTCATGGATTCAGAAGTCAATGCTTCTCTAAGCCAATTTTTTGTTCACTTTTTCTGACTTATTGATGTACTGACCTCTGATGTAGTGATGGCACTGATTCTGAACTACTGACGCACTGACTTCTGATATAGTGATGGCATTACATCTGAACTATTGCCGTATTGACCTCTGATGTAATGGTTTCACGGAGTCAAATTTGTACTACGGGCTTGAAAAATTATCGGCTGAAGAAGCCATAAGTTTCGGGCTTTATTAATTCACTTTAATTATTTAAAAACTATGGAAATTATTTGTATAGAGAAACGGGCTTGGGATTCGGTATTGGAACAGATTGATGTTCTGACCACAGAAGTGGAAACGATGAAAAAAGAATCCGCTCCGGAACCGGGCGAGCATTGAATGGATTCGAAACAGGTTTGCCATGCCTTACACATATCGTCACGCACATTGCAGGGTTACCGGATACGTGGTGTAGTTCCTTTTTCTTTCATAGGGGGGAAGGTTTATTTCCGCGAGTCGGATATCCGCGACCTGCTCCAAAAACAACTAACTAAAAGATAAAATGCAAGATTTGATAACCTATAAATCGGTAGAGTTTACCGAACTTATAGGCAAGCTACGCACGGCGAAACAAAGTATCCGGATTATAAAAGAACGGCATCGTCCGATGATTGGGGATGAACGGTATCTGACAGGCGAGCAGGTTATGACGTGATTGCGTATTTCTCCGAGGACATTGCAGAATCTACGGGATAACTGGACAATCGTTTATACTACTATCGGCGGGAAGTTTCTATATCCGGAGAATGAATTACGGATGGTATTGGAAGATAATTATAGACCAGTTTTAGGGGTCTTTAAATAATTCCTCTAGCGACTTACCGTAATATTGGCACAAAGTGGATAATATGGTAAGGGTGGTGCTGGATTTACCACTCTCAACTCTTGAAGGATTAATATTTATATCAATATAAACATCATTCTGTGTCTTACCGTGTTCTATTCTCCATTTTTTCAAACGGTCTGCCACGATCTGTAATAATTCCGTATCTCGTTTATATTGATTCATATAACAAAGAACCGAATTCTTTAATTCTCTTTTACGGACGATATCGTCCGTAAAAGAGAATATTTATATATTTGCAATGAACCAAATAAAAATAAGTTATGTTATCTTTGTATATTGGATTTAATTCGACCTAAAGCCATTCGGCTTAGACATATTTTAAAGGCAAGCAACCTTTATACTGAATTGCAAAACGGGCAACATCATTTTAAATGATGGTTTTTTAGATACGGTATATAAGTCGTCACGCTTGGGTTATGCTTTGATCTCAGATCATTGCACCTCAAGGCGTAGGACAGCTCCCGTATCTAAGGTACGCCCGTACCGGCAATTCAGGACAGTTCCTACGCTCTTTTTTTGGAGTGGAGAAGAAGTTAATAATTCCCAATTCTCCAAACCAAACTCCATGCAACCATTTCAATACCAATTTATAGATCCGGCTAAGACCGTCTCGTTTACCGGATACCGCCCTGAAAAAATCAGAATCAGCGATCCCGACAATAAAAATCTTTTTACCCGGATGCAGACCGATTTGCTAGATACCGTTCACGAACTTGCTGAACGTGGGGACCACACCTTTCTATCCGGTATGGCCGAAGGCTTCGACCTGATGGCTGCCCGTGCCGTACTTCTCGCAAAAAATCAATACCCGTCGTTGGAACTTATCTGCGTAATCCCGTTTCCACAACAATCGCGGTTTTTCGCCGACTACTGGAAACGAGAATTCGACAGCATCAAAAAAGACTCCGATTATCAGATCATCATCAGCGACCAATACGGACGATGGATTTACCACCGCCGGAACGACTTCCTGTTTGCAAACTGTTCAGTAATGGTCTGTTATTATGACGGACAGCGTGGCGGAACGCATTACACCCTCGAAACAGCCTGCAAACACAATCGCGAGATTATCAATCTCTGCAAAACTCCCAAAGCTGACAAAGCATTAACCAATCTAAAAAAATATCACAAATGAAAAAAGATAATACTTCAACAACCGCCGATTGGGCTAGACTCAACGAAGTAGTTAAGGCATCCGGAATGTCCGTGAACGCATTTGCATTACATATAGGTCTACCTCGTTCCGAGAACCTTTATCAGATCAAAAAAGGCAATCACGGAATAAGCAAAGCCTTAGCGGGAACGATAAACAGTTACTTCCCCGATTACAGCGTCGGAGGGCTCCTAAGCGGAGAACCGTCCGCCCGGATGACCGAAGACAACGAGCGAGTCGAACTAAAAAACGATACCGTCAAACGAATAACCGTCTATAACCGCATCGCGCTCGGTTGCAAACCGATCTATAATATTTATATTTCCGAAGACTTTGTGAACGGCGCAGAAGTAGCCATAATGAACAAGGATGAATCTCTCGCGCCTAAAATTCCCGTCGGAGCAATGGTATTCCTGAAACCCGCCCGAAATATAATTTCCGGCAAATTCTACCTGATCGTTACCGATGAACTTTCGATAATCCGTAAAGCAAAAGTGTTAGACAATTCCGGAACCGTATTGTTATCCACCATCGACACCCATAACTATCCGGATTTCGAAATTGACCGCAACGAAATTACCGCCATTTATTCGGTAGAAAAGATTTTTGCGGAGTAATTATGAATAAAATGAGAAGCACGGTAAAAACCGTGCTTCTCATTTACCCAAAGAAATAGATTTGAATATGTATAATTGATTCGGGGTAAACATATAATTACTTTGTTGCAATTTAATTATGTAAACGATGAAAACTCCGATAACTTATTATGGCGGCAAACAGAAAATGCTGAAGCATATCCTACCGCTAATTCCAGAACATAAAATTTATACCGAATCTTTCGGTGGCGGTGCGGCATTACTTTTCGCCAAAGAACCAGCCGTTGTGAATGTGATTAACGATCTTAATGGAGAGCTAGTTAATTTTTATAGGACTTTAGTATCCGATTATGATGCTCTGAAAAAAGAAGTCGAACAGACTCTGAATTGTCGCGGGCAGCATGAGGTGGCCTGGTTCATATACCAATATCCGGAATACTTCGATAAAGTAAAACGTGCTTGGGCAGTTTGGGTGTTGAGTAAATTGGGATTTTCCGGGCAATTATCCAGTTCTTTCGGAATAACGAAATCCCGAAATGAAAAATGCACACGGTTAATAAATGCTAAAAGTCATTTCTGCGACGATCTAAAAACATTTCTAGAGCATTGCACAATAGAAAATGACGATGCTTTGTCGATCATCAAACGGTTCGATACCGAAGAAACTTTACATTTTATTGATCCCCCGTATATCGGTAGTAATATGGGACATTACAAAGATATGTTCAATAACGGTGATTTCTCCGAATTGATAGTAAATCTCAAAACGATCAAAGGTAGGTTTATTCTGACAATGTACCCCAATAATTATCTGGAGAAAAGTATTGAGGACGAGAATTGGATATTATATCGACTGGACCGTAAAGCCACTGCATCTCGTACCACAAGACCGGATCGCGAAGAGTGGATCGTGTGTAATTTTATGGTAGAAAAAGATTCCGGCAAATAGCCGGAATCTTTTTTGTTATTTCATCTTTATCTGTACTTTCTCCATGTCCTTTAATATGGAACTGTCCAATACTTTAGCGTAATGTCGTGTCATTTTGGTGTCGGAGTGGCCGAGCATCTTGGCGACATTTTCGATGGATACGCCGTGAGCGAGCATTTGAGTTGCAAATGTGTGGCGCGCGGTGTGTGTAGTGACCGTTTTGCGGATGCCGCATTGATCTCCGATTTCCTTGAGGTATCCGTTCATCTTCTGGTTGCTGGGCACGGGTAGGAGTAAGCCTTTAGCCACGCACTGCGGATGTTCCCGGTACTTTTCGATAATCTGCAACGGTATATCCAATAAAGGAATGTTACACATATCCTTCGTTTTCTGACGGGGCTTGCGAATCCATTTTGCACCGTTTACGTCGGTGGAAATATGTTCTCCCGATAGTTGAGTGGTGTCAGTAAATGCCAATCCGGTATAACAACAGAAAATGAATATGTCCCTAACGATGGCGAGACGTTCTATATCGAACGGTTTCACATAAACCTTTTTCAGTTCGTGACTTTCCAGAAAATCGCGCTCCACTTCATCGAGCCGGAAATGAATATCCCGGAACGGATCGGTTTTTAACCAGTCGTTAGCCAAAGCGATCCGGATAATCTTTTTAAAGTTTTTCAGGTACTTAGTCGTAGTGTTGTGGCTGCACTTTTTTTCGGTCTTGAACCAGAATTCATAGTCTTCGATAAACTTCCGGTTTACCTCATCCAGATAGAAATCATCACGGTTATAAACCTGTTTGATAAAATCGGCTGTATGCTTTAAACTCGTTTCGTACCGTTCCACCGTAGCAGGACTCATGTCGATCCCGATAAGCTGTTTGCACTTCTCGTTATGTTCACGGAATACGGTTAAAAGGGTTTTACGGTCTTTCTGATCTTTGCCGAGGTATTTATCCAAAACTCGCCGAGCAGTGATAAGCTCGCCGTCTATCTCCATTTCACGCTGGATTTTCATAATCCGAAGTTTAACGGCATCCAGATAAAGATTTAATTCGCGTGCGTATTTAGTCTTCTCGATGGCTTTGCCTTTGGTGACGCTCCATAGTTCCGGATCAATCCATTTTTTGATATAACTATTCGCGCGGACACCGTTTACCGTTATACGCATAAGAATCGGCGCTTCGCCGTTCTTGTTGGGCTTTGTCCGTCTGATGTAGAAGAGGACACTGAAAGATGTTCTTTCCATTTTTTACTTGATTTTGAAGTTTAAAATTATGTTTTTCAAATGCAAACTTCAAGATGCAAAACACTGCATAATAACGCTTTAAATACTTATTCGGTGTCCATTTTTCCGTCGGTGTTTTGGACACCGAATTGGACACCGGAATGTGCATTTTAATGCATTTTTCTGCTATGTGACTAAAAACAGAAAACCCTGTAAGCGTGCTACTTACAGGGTTTTGCTTGGTTTTTCAGTGTCTTTCTGCGGAGAGAGAGGCTCTTTCTCCTACACCCTCAAAGAATATCATTAACTATTATATTTTTGTTTGTCAATACTTTAAATATTTAATGCGCAAGGGTGACATCACAGTATATCTTTGGATATAAGGAAAATTGGGTGTAGTTTTGGGTGTATATTAATTTGTGTATTATGAATAAAGTTATCTTCTCTCCACTCTATGAACTCATAAATGAAGGTCAAAATCTTTGTATAAGTCTGTATGATGTATTCGAATCTAATATATTTAGGGATATAGATATGACTTTAATAAAGGGGAGAATTCCTTTATGGATAGTCGATGCAGGCATCAGTCCCGAATCAGGACTTGGCAAAGTAGAACTTGAGAGGTTGATCAGCTTTAATTCAAATGAGATTACTCACAAGATTTTATATGGGTATGACTGTGAAACCTTAGTGGCTACTTTGCAACACAGATTATCTGCTCTCAAAGATTTAATCTGCCATTTTTTCAAATATATATCTCCCAATTCCCAATATGAAGATAAAGATTACGAAAGAGGTGTGCGCCATATGGGGGAACAGGCGACTGTTTGTTTTACGTTTTTAAATAGCATATTTATTACTCTCGGCTCTATGTTCGATATCTTGACAAAGATTGCTATTGAATTAGAGAACATAAGTAAAGATAAAATAGATTTTAGTAAATATCCCAAATTCAAATCCAGTTGCAAGTTATATGGACAAAAGTATTTAGTGAATCCAAAGATATTCGGTGACACAATATTTGACGAGCCATCCATAATTAGACAGGCAATAACCATTCGGGATGAAATTATACATAACGGAAGTTGGGATTATAAACTCGCCATTTATGGGGGCTTTAAAGGAGATGATTATGAGGAATGGATCATGATGCCGGATTTTGAAAATAGTGGAACTTTTGTAAGTTATAAAAATAGGAAAAGATTTTACTCTAAAGGTGACAAAATGAATGTCAACTTGATTCCTATTTTGATACAGATTGTTGAAATAACAAACAACACAATTTCGAAGCTAAACACTTTCTATAAGATTGAGGATACTCCTAAAAAATACGACATTAATTCATTTTCAAAAGAGATTAAAAACTGGATAGTTTCATTTTCAAAATTCATTGAAACCAATGAATATAAAGCGTAATATTATCTTCTCCCCTGAGAACAGGAAGAAAGACGGTAAACCCGTTACCGTGAACGTGCCTATCCGTATGCGTGTAATATACGGCGGTAAGCGTGTAGATTTCACGACCGGATACCGCATCGACGTTGCCAAGTGGAATGCGGATAAGCAACGGGTAAAGAACGGTACGACCAATAAACTGAAGCAAAGCGCATCCGAAATCAATGCCGACCTCAATAAGTACGAAGCGGATATACAAGGAATCTTCAAAACATTCGAGGTTGCCGAGATTATTCCGACACCGGAACAGTTGCGCCAGGCATTTAAAAAGAAATATTCCACTCCGGAAACCGTTATCGAGGAAGAAGCCGAAGTTCCTGCCGACCTATTCGAAGTATTCGATGAATTCGTGAAAGAAAACGGCAGGCAGAATAATTGGACTACGGCCACCTATGAGAAATTCAGAGCGGTCAAGAATCATTTATACACTTTTAATCCCTTACTGTCGTTCGACAATTTGACCGAAAAAGGTCTGAATGACTATGTGACTTTCCTGCGAACTAAGCAGGATTTACGGAACAGCACCATCGGCAAGCAAATGGGCTTCCTTAAATGGTTCCTGCGTTGGAGTACGAAGAAAGGCTATAATAAGAACCTTGCTTACGATACGTTCAAACCGAAACTAAAGAACACCCAGAAGAAAGTTATCTTTTTGACATCGGAAGAATTAAAGAAATTTCGGGAGTATGAGATACCGGAGCATAAACAGTATCTCGAACGGGTGCGAGACGTGTTTCTTTTTCTATGCTTCACCGGCCTGCGATATTCCGATGTTTTCAACCTCAAGCGCAGCGATATTAAATACGACCATATCGAAGTAACTACGGTAAAGACTGCCGCCAGTCTGCGGATCGAGTTGAATAAACATAGCAAAGCCATACTCAAAAAATATAAAAAGGTTCAGTTCGAGGATGATAAGGTTCTGCCGGTAATCAGCAACCAGAAGATGAACGACTATCTGAAAGAACTCGCTGAATTGGCCGAGATAAACGAACCCAGCCGGGAAACCTACTACCGGGGTAACGAACGGATTGATGAAGTCACACCTAAATACGAACTTCTCGGAACACACGCAGGCCGTAGTACTTTTATCTGTAATGCGTTATCTTTAGGTATTCCGGCGAATGTCGTAATGAAATTGACAGGGCACAGCGATTATAAAGCCATGAAACCCTATATCGACATTGCCGATAATATAAAGGCAAGTGCTATGGATAAATTTAATCAGTTGTAAATGAATGACTATGTAGAAATATCTTGTAATCCACGCAAAGACCGAGAAAGGAAATTTGCTTTTATTCAAAAGCTTTTGGAAGATTTTGGACCTGATGTTTATATCAACAAAACTGTCCGACCAGAATTGAATCTTTTACAATCTTTTTTGGATATTGAAAAATTATCAAATAATATTTATCAGTTTCCATTTTTATCCTTTAAAAAGAAGTCAGATTTATTGGACGAACTCTCTATTCTTCCAAAACAAGTTAAAGTGGCAAATAGCCCTTCACAGTTAGAAGTTGATATTTTAATAAACTGGGGATTCGGGAGAAAGATGCATATAGAATTTCATGAAGAACAACATAGGAAGCTATCAGATGCAAGAACAAAATATGTATACACGCCAGAAGGACATAAAATCCCAGTGCCTCGTTTCGTTCAAAGATTCCTAAGAGATATTTGGAAATTTAAAAATTTGGAAGGTTTTAAAATCGTTTGGTGGGACTGGTTTCAAGAAAATCCTAATACCAATTTAAAAACAGTTCTTGCAAGTAAGCAAAAAGAGTTTCATAAGGCAAATAAATTTTCCTTTAGTGACCTTCTGGGTAATTACTGAGTATCCAATTAACATAAGAATGAATCACAATATTGCTCCCTGCGGAATTAACTGTAATTTATGTCACACTTATCAACGTGGCAATTGTCCCGGCTGCCGATATAGGGCGGCCGAGACTCGAAAAAGTTGCGGGAACTGTGTTATCTTACAGTGCCACAAATATAACCGCTACTGTTATGAGTGTGAAAGGCCTTGCAAACGGTTGAAGACTCTCGATCAGCGATACCGCACAAAATACACTGTGAGTTTGTTGGAAAATCTGGATTATATTCGTCAGAATGGAGAGCAGGGTTTTATTGCCGCTCAAATAGAAAAATTCAAATGCCCTGCCTGCGGTAATCTGCGAACCGTGCATTATGATTACTGTATCTACTGCAAAATGCTCAAATCAAAACCAAAAGCCAATGAGTAATATAAAAGACTTTCTTCCCCTATACCGAGAAATCAACACTATTGTTTCGAAAGTAATCGACGATAGAGATATTTCTTTCCCGGAGCAATGTACTCTTACGAACTTTTATAATTCTCATAAAGATGAAAAAGCGTTCGAACAGATGATTCTCGATATTGTAATTGCCGGGGACGAACAAAAATGGTTTTTCTTATTAAATCATATTCAAATAGAGGCAGAAAAGTATATCGGTTTGTATGAATCCGGGAAAGATATTTTGGACGGTATCGATATTAACGGTCTTTGTATGGGAGTTTCATCACGGTTCGATGAATTGATAAAACGGCAGTCGGAAGTTACGGCGGAGGCCCGTAAAGAACTGAATACCGTGAACGGATCGCTTGAAGCGATAGGTTTCCGTGAGCATACCAAAGAGGAAGAACAGCGCCTCGAACGGGAACACGACTATCTGACGAAAATACACAACGAGGAAAAAGATAAACTGGAATCCCTCTACGATGAAAAAAGAAAGTTGGAATTGGAAGTCGCCAAATACAGCAGAAATATTTTCGCGGATATATACGGTTTAAGCCAATCCTTTCTTGCGATAGTTGAAAACTATATACCTATCCCGTTGAAAGAAAAAATGCCGGAAACCGAATCCATCTCAGAACCTCAGCCACAATTACTAACCGAGATTAATCCCGATAACATTTTCCGTCTAAAAATGTATAACAAGTTTCTCGAACTTGAAAGACGACTAATAAAAGACTGCGATCTTGACAAGAATCTCCACTGGATTGCAAAACATAAAAACGGCAAACCCGATATAAAGCGTTTGGTGACGTTCCTTACCGCCCTTGAGGAGAATAAATATTTTATCCCCGGACGGGATAGCCGGATCAAAGCCTTTTTTGAATCACGGTATAACATTACCATAGGTCAGAATTTCGAAAAGAAAAGACGGGAACCGCTTAAATCAGAATATAACGCGGTATTCTATGAGTACCCGTTTTAATTAATCCGCTACGACCGTAATACGAATCCGTATTACGGAATATCTCTACATACTTTTGAATATCAGCGGGGTACAAATGTGCGCCGCTACGATTTCCCATGCTCCGATGCTTCTTGATTTAGCTTTGCAGTGTTCGAACATCACGGCCGAAGTATAAGGCCAATGTCAAACACTCTAAAGCAATTTTTATGAACATTAAAGATTTGAAAGAGAAACCTCTTTGGCAGATGACCGGCGAGGAATTTCTTTACCTGAATCAAAGCACTGCACCGGAAACGGTGCGACCACCTTTAGTAGAACAACCGAAAAAGTACGTTTACGGCATCCGTGGTATCGCACAGTTGTTCGGGTGCAGTATCCCGACCGCAAGCCGTATCAAATTAAGCGGTAAAATCGACAAAGCGATAACGCAGATCGGACGCAAGATTATCGTCGATGCGGAGCTTGCGCTGGAACTGGCCGGACGTAAGACAGGAGGACGGGAGTAGGTCATGATTTCGCAAAACAAGGCTGTATCTGATCCTGCTCCGCCGGAAGTTATAAGTTCGTGGCGTGATGCCCGGTTGTTGGTTGCGGACGAGTTTGAATCGCCGCCCGTAATTCTGAAAGTGGAGGACTCCGTTGTCTGTACGTTGGGTAATTTCAGCGCATCTACCGGAAAGGCAAAGAGCAAGAAGACGTTTAATGTTTGTGCTATTGTGGCGGCTGCCCTCACCAATGGTACAGTATTGAATTATTCGGCCTCTTTGCCACCCGGTAAGGGCGTTATCCTTTACGCCGATACCGAGCAAAGCGACTTCCATTGCAAGCGGGTATTAAGCCGGATTTTGCGCCTTGCGGGGCTTTCTCTTGACGTTCATCCCGGCAATCTGATATTCCTGTGCCTGCGGAAGTTTGCGACCAAAGACAGGCTTAAAAAGATTGAGGAAGCCATCTATGAAATCGAGGGAATCGGCCTTGTCATTATCGACGGCATCCGCGACCTGGCGCACGACATCAACAGTCCGGGAGAATCGACTGACCTTATCACAAAGCTAATGCAGTGGACGGATGAAAGGAAAATCCATATCCACACTGTCCTGCACCTCAACAAAGGCGACGATAATACCCGCGGGCATCTTGGTACGGAACTGAACAACAAAGCCGAAACAGTCCTGCAAATTACAAAAGACGATTTCGATAAGGATATAAGTTGCGTAACGTCGAGCCATATCCGGGACAGAGATTTCGAGCCATTCGCATTTCGTATCAATACCGAAGCCCTGCCTGAGCCGGTCGAGGATTACCAACCCCGGAAATCGGGAACCGCTAAAGCGTTCGATTATACCGAAGTGAGCGAGGCCAAGCACCGGGAAGCGTTGGAGTTATTATTCTCGGATGCCGCCCAAGTATCGTATTCGTTATTAATTGAGAAACTGCAAAGTTCCTACGCGGCAATAGGTCACTCGTTCGGTATCAATAAAGCCAAGGAACTTAAAACCTTTCTGGAGAATAAAAGAATGATTATCAAAGAGGGTAAGCATTATCGCTACAATCCCGATTTCGTCTATTGATGCCCTGAAAGCGGTTTAGTTTAATACAGGCGTATATATAACTAAACCATTCTAAACCTGTACGGTAGTTTAAACTGATGTCCGTACCTATAAACTTCACTCTCCGAGTGAAATATAGTGAAAGCCGAATGCAAAGTCGCAAGCCTGCTTGCAAGCTTTGCTGAGGCGCATCCTATATTCTGTAAAGAATAAAAACACTTAACATACAAAACAATGAACGCAACAGAAATAAATAAGTTCCCGATAAGGGAATACCTTGCCGGCATCGGTATCCGTCCGGCAAAAGACAGAGGATATTACGGTATGTATAAATCCCCGTTCCGGGATGAGCGAACCCCAAGCATGAAAGTGGATTTTGAAAAGAACCTATGGATAGATTACGGAACCGGGGACGGCGGAACGCTGATCGACCTCGTTATGCGGCTGGAACGGTGCGATGCCGGACAGGCTATGCGGCTACTGGAGCAACGGATCTCCGGCACATCTTCTTTGTCTTTTCACGGGAATAATAGCCCAACCGTTAAACGGGAACCGGCAATAACAATAGAACAGGTAAAGCCTATTAATAATCCGGCTTTGATTATCTATTTGAAAGAACGAGGAATCAATGTTGACATTGCGAAATTACATTGCCCGGAGGTGCATTATTCTGTCGCGGGTAAGCCCTATTACGCAGTCGGGTTCAGGAACGATGCTGGAGGGTATGAACTGCGCAGTAAATATTTCAAAGGGTGCACCTCGAAAGCCCCGACCACCGAAAACAACGGCCACTCGGACTGCATCGTTTTCGAGGGGTTTATGAATTATCTTTCGTTCCTCACTCTCAAAGGCAATCCGCACCCGGAACAAAATATTGCGGTACTGAACTCGGTTACGAATTTGGCGAAAGCTCAGTCGTTCATTGCCTCGCACGACCGGGTAATAACCTACCTCGACAACGACGAAACCGGACGGAAAGCCACCGCCGAACTGAAAGCCGCCTGTAAAAATTTGCGCGACCAGTCTGCCCGGTATTCCAACCACAACGACTTGAACGCATACTTGAAAAGCAGGCAAAGTCAGCCCGTGAAAAGAAAGAAGTGTGGTCGCTCTATGTAACCTCATCCGCTACCGTAGGCTATTGTGCTAACAAAAGCCATAGCTTATTGGGGCATTTCCCACGAATGTTGGCGGCGGCTTGGCAATTCAAACAAGTTTGATTGCTCTCGCCTTGCACAACATTTCCGAGCCGCATCACTTCGTGATGCTGAAAATGCCCCAATAAGCCAAAGGGGACACCCCTTTTGGATAACCCCGCCTGCGGTCTTCCGACCGCCCGACTTGCCATACGGCAAGTCGGTTCATGAACATTAAAAACTAGAGGAAATGGGATACGCAGCATTGCATATTCGAAAGCCCAAAGGCAACGATTCCGGAACCACCGCACATATTGAAAGGAAAGTAAAACTGGAAAATGCGAACGCGGAACGGAGTCATTTGAACCGGGAACTTATTGAATTCCCGGATGGAGTCGCCAACCGCACCGAAGCCATACAACACCGGATTGAAACAGCCGGAATTACACGCAAAATAAGCCATGTCCAAGTACGGGCATTGCAAGTCATGATGACCGGAACACCGGAAGATATGCCGCGCATCCAAAAAGAGGGTAGGCTCGACGACTGGTGCAAAGACAATATCGAATGGATGCAAAGCACTTTTGGAAAGGAGAATGTTGTGTCGGCAGTGCTTCACATGGATGAGAAGACACCGCACATACATGGGACTGTAGTGCCTATCGTAACGGGAGAAACCCGCAAAGCCCGTGAGAAAAAGAAAAAGGATGATCCTGGTAAAAGAAAATACCGTAAGAAACCCACGGATACTGTCCGTCTTTGTGCCGACGATGTTATGACGCGCAAAAATTTGGAGTTATTCCAGGATACCTATGCGGGAAAAATGGCTAAATACGGTCTGCAACGTGGCATCAGAGGTTCTGATGCCCGGCATATCTCCAAGCAGGAATTTAACAGGGATTTGGCTATCAAGAAAAATAAACTTGAAAAAGAGGTGGAAAATGTTGAAGCCATGTTGCAGGATAAACAGCGAGAGATTTCCGCCACCGAACAGAAAATCCTCTGGCTTGATAAATCCATCCGCAAGGAAGAACTGAAATCTAAAACCGTTGATACGGCTATAAAGGTTGTGGAAAAGGTCGGCTCGTTAGTTTACGATAGCAAAGACAAAGAGTATCAAAAGAAGATCCGGCAGTTATCGTATTCCATCGATGAAAATGAGCGGACGATAGTTTCACTCAGGACTGAAATGGAGAATACCCATGAGGATTACCGCAAGCAATTAGGAAAGAAAGATGACGAAATTAAGGCAAAGGATAACGAAATAGCTGTCCGGGCATTTGTTTTCCCTTTTCACGATGTCTTCGCGCGGATGTTTGAATTTCTATATAAAATTGGTATCAAGGGCGAAAAACTCCGAAAGTTATTCAAATTCGAGCCTGTCAGATTATCGGGGAAAATATATTCTAATGAGTTCCGCCGTGACTACTCCGCCGAAAACGCCACCGCCCGGCTCGATTTCCGACCAACGGAAAAGAGACTTGATTTTCTTATAGATGATAAAAACCATGTGCAGTGGTTCCGCGAGAAACACCGACAGAATATGCCGGAATGGGAAAAGAATCTCGAACTAAAGAAACAACAACCTAAAGGAATGAAATTGGGTTAGTTATAAATCGGGGAAAGTTTTATATCTTTGTTGTGCGAAACCGATTGATTTATAAAAGAGAGTGCTGTCACAGTCCTACAGGATTGTGCAGAGCCGTTGGGGGACTTGTGCCCCGCGAACGTGCAATCGCATTCTCCGAAAGGTTAATCGGTTTCGCAGCTGCACAATTTATGTATTATGCGAAACAGTGAAACTGTCGGTTATACGGTAACTGTCGCAAGGAAGTCTAAAGAAAATCAGACCCTTTGCTTTAAACAGGGAATGTTTCTATTTTTATGGAAACATCTTAACTCGACATAACATAAGATACGCAAACCGTATTTTATGAATTATAAGCTACGGCTTTTTTACTTGCACTGAAAACTACCAATTTTTAAGCAACCGAGTAAGAAGCACGAGCCAGAGTTGTACCCTGATCTTAATTGCATCAGGGTACGACAACGGCGTGGGAAACTATTGGTTGCAGGTATTGGTAGTACCTCAGTGCGATAGGATTACCACGCTTCTTTTTATGCGTGGTTTGTCAAATCCAACAAACCCAAAACCAATGTCATCACTTTATAATATCAACCCGTCCTTAACGGTTGCTTTTTCCGGTTACCGTCCCGATAAAATAAAAAAATCCGACCCCAATAATAATTTCCTTTTCGCCGAAATACAGGCACGTCTTCTCGGTACCATTCACAAACTTGCAGAGCAGGGTTATAAAACATTCTTGTCCGGCATGGCCGCCGGTTTCGATCTCATGGCCGCAAGCGCGGTTCTTCTCGCAAGAAACACATACCCTGAAATCGAATTGATATGCGTTGTGCCGTTCCCGGATCAGGCGTTCAACTTTGCTCCTTACTGGAAAGTAGAACACAGCAATATATTAAGGCAGGCACAACGGAATATAACCCTGTTCGGAAGTTATCATCGCAGTGTGTACCATAGACGGAATGATTTTTTGATTGAGAACAGTTCCATATTGGTATGCTATTATGACGGTCAGCCAGGGGGAACACATTACACTGTTACTGCCGCAAGAAAACAGGGCTTGAATATCGAGAACCTTTGTCAAACTGAAAAGGCTTCGTCTCCATTGATTTATAAGAGTAAATGAAAAAGTAGGAGTTCGGCAAAAAATGCTAAATCCAATATGACTATCCGTTAAGCAAAGAGGGTAACGGAGCCGTCATATTCCCCGGCAGCAAGAGCAATTCCTTACTGGTCTGTTCACTTTATAGATATGGCTCACGAAAAGTACCGGCCGGTCACATCACTCGGAGTTCGAGCAGGCATAAGATAAGTTGAATGAGATTTGAGTTCGGACGGATTACCTCGGTTTCTTGCTGGCTCCTCTTATAATCGTGGAATGACATATTATTTATGGCAAAACTTTTAGAGACTGGGTTCCAAATATGTGCTATTTTTACAAATAAATAATAACCCTTTATAATGAATACAATTTAAATCTTCAATTATGTTGAAATCTCACATGGATGCCATAGAAAACCATTTAGTCAGTATATCTCAAATACCAGCTAATTCTGGACATAGTCTTCATAAGGGAACGCCAAGAGAAGCATTTATAAAGGAATATTTAGAAGGCCATATAAGTTCTAATGTAGCTATTGGAACAGGTGAGATTATTGATGCAAATTCCCAACCAAGAGAACAAAGGAATCAATTTGACGTGGTACTCTACAAGAAAAATTATCCGAAGTTAGATTTCGGAGGAGGTATTTCTGGATTTTTGATTGAATCTGTAATAGCAACAATAGAGATTAAATCGTTGTTAGATCAAGCAGCAATTGATCAATCTGTATCAGCTGCACATAACGTTAAGCAACTAACCAAACATATTCATCAAAGTTTAACTACTGGCTGGGTTCCACCCAAGATATTAAATTTTGTTTTAGCATATACTGGGCCTGCACAAATGTCAACTGTTCACGGTTGGATAATGAATAGCCATAGAAATCAAGGTATTGCATTGCCAACTTGGACTCAACAGACGAAATTAAGTACTCCAGGAACCGCTTTAGACGGCGTGTTCGTTCTTAACAAAGGCTTTGTAAAATTAGATAATACTCCACTCACTCTTAACCAAAATCAACAAAATGGTATTTATACTCTTGCTGATTGTTTGAATGGAAATATATTAATGCTATTCTTATCTCTACAGAGTGCTTGTGATAACCTACAAGGAGCTTGGCTGGATCCAGTACCTTATGTTGCAAATGCACAGTTCCCCAATGTCAGAACATTATAAAATTAAAATAAATAAAAACACCCAATTTTACATTTTTGGGTGTAAAATTGGGTGTTAATCATGTAATTCGCTGATTTTCAGCCTTATTGGCGGAGAGAGAGGGATTCGAACCCCCGGACCCGTGAAGATCAACGGTTTTCAAGACCGCCGCATTCGACCACTCTGCCATCTCTCCGGGCACAAAAGTATAATGTTTTTTCTTTTCTGCAAAATCTTGGAAGAATTTTTAATAAAAATTATCTGGATATGTCAGCCATCATTAATTGTCCGTTTTCCGAATCCTTTACCTTAGCAGCCATGAAACCAACCATCGCTTTAACTCTTTTTAGGTAATCTTCGATAGTATAGTCTGTTAAAACCACCTTTTTATGTTCCGAAGAAGCGTGCATGAAATGAGGTTTTCCGTCTACGAAACAAATGAAGCCAACGTGAGCAACATCCATATTCGTATTAGTGGTCATTCCCAGTACCATTCCGTTCTCGAGTTTATCATCAAGTTTTCCAGCCATTGCTTGCGGAACGGAATACATTCTCCTGTCTTTCATACGATCCTCGATTTCAGAAATAACAGGTATGTATTCAGGATTATTGACAAGCTGACGATATAAATGCGGTCGTTTACTCATTATTTTCGGATGTATATGGTAAGGGTCGCCACCTAGTGCTTCAGTGTAGTCTTCTAAAATACCCATTTCCTGTTTATCCCATATCCAATCGCTGAAATAATGCAGGCGCGATGTGAAATCCTTAAGCTCTCCCTGTCTGTAACGAAGGTTTTTAAGATTATGACAGTAATTTTCAAAAGTATGTCGGCCTGATTTAAGGGTCTGTACTAATGCGATTGTGGATTCAACGAATGTTACGCAGTCCAGCTCCCGTAAATTAACTATTAATTCCTCCGGTTCACGGGATTCCAAAGTATAACCTACATATGGGGTGTCGAGAAAATATTTCCCTGTTTCTACGATTAATTCACCGATAGGTTCGTCTATCTTATCCTCAAATTCCGATATGTATTCATTGAAGATCTCCACATCTTTGTCAGTATAAAAAACATTATATTCGTCCGTTTTTTCCGGAGTATTAACCAATAAGCTCAAAAATGTAAGAAAAAAGAATCTCATTTTATTTAGTATTTAATTATTATCAGCTTTAACGGCAAGTCGTTTCTTGGCTTTAATTCCGAGTTCACGGAGTTTTTCGACTCTGGATATCAGATTGCCACGTCCGTCTTTAAGTTGCGTCATTGCGTCGTTGTAACTATCGCCAGCCTTCCGTATATTGTCTCCGATCTTATTCATCGATTCAGCGAACACTACGAATTTATCGTAAAGTTTTGCTCCTGACTCTGCTATTTCTATTGCATTACGCGCCTGGTATTCCCTGCTCCATAGATCCTCGATTAGCTTCAGAGAAGTTATGAGGTTAGTAGGACTCATTAAAAGAACACCTTTGTTATATGCGTATTGCCATATTTCCGGTTCGCTTTTCATAACGAGAAGATACGCAGGATCATTTGGTATGAACATCATTACGAAATCGAGGGTTGCGGTGTACTCCTGATATTTCTTTGCTGACAACTCATCGATGTGTCTTTTAACGGATGTAAGATGCTCCACACAATATCTTTTACATATCTCCTGATCCTCTTCCGAACAGTAACTCACATATGCTTTTAAGGAAACTTTAGAGTCGATTATAATATTTCTACCATCAGGATAGTGAACCCTTACGTCGGGAATCATTCTTCTTCCCTGCTCATTGATAATTATATTATCTCCTTCATCCCTTAATGTCTCCTGAATAAAATATTCCCTGTTCTTGGTTAATCCGGATCTTTCCAGAATATTTTCCAATATGATCTCTCCCCAATCCCCCTGTATTTTGGAATTACCTTTAAGTGCGTTGGTGAGATTGTTCGCATCCTCGCTTATTCTTTGGTTCAGCTGTACCAGTTTTTCAACCTCTTTTCCTAAAGAAAAACGTTCTTTTGCCTCTTTATCATATGTTTCGTCGATCTTTTTTCTGAAATTATCAATATTTTCACCCAGTGGTTTAAGTATATTATTTATGTTTTCCCGGTTAGTTTCCGTAAATTTTCGGGATTTATCTTCAAAGATGCGGTTTGCGATATTTTCGAATTCCGTTTTCATTCTTTCCCGTATTTCTTCGAGTTCTTTCTTTACAGTTTCGTTTTTTTCCGTAAGCGATCTTTTTTCAGCCTCGGCTTCCGAGTTCTTTTTTTCCAGAACAACTATGCGTTCCTGCAGTAAAGCCTCATGCCTGCGTTGTCTTTCCACATCGGACTCGAAAGACTTAATACGTTGTTCCATAGACTCATTACGGGAAAAAAGCATGGCATTATTCTTTATAGATTCAGTAAGTTCGTTCCGGATTCTGTCCGTTTCCTGACGGATTTTTTCGGTATTTTCCTGTAGATCATTCAAATTACGTGCAGAATTTTTTATTCTTCCCTGAAAAATAAACCATGAAAATCCTGTTCCTATGACCAATCCTGTTATTATTAATACTATTTCCTGCATTGCTCCCCTGTTAATTTTAAAGCAAATTTAATTAAAGGACATGAATTAATTTATATTTTTGTAAAAAACTAAAAATTAAGATGCCGCACATAATATCTCCGTCACTTTTAACAGCAGATTTTACAAACTTGTCGCAAGAGATTGACATGCTTAACCGGAGCCAGGCCCAATGGATCCACCTGGATGTCATGGACGGAGTTTTTGTTCCGAACATTTCTTTCGGATTTCCTGTTATCGAAAGCGTGCGTAAACTTACGGATAAAATTCTGGATGCTCATCTTATGATCGTGGAGCCAGACAGATATATCGAACGATTTGCCTCAGCAGGAGTAAATGTGCTGACTGTGCAGGCAGAGGCTTGTATACACCTTAACAGGACTATTCACCGCATAAAAGAATCCAGAATGAAAACCGGTGTGGCGCTTAATCCGCATACTCCTTTAGTAATGGTCGAAGAAGTACTCGACATTGCTGATATGATCCTTATAATGTCGGTCAATCCCGGGTTTGGAGGACAAACATTTATTTCCGGAAGCTTGGACCGCATCAGTAGATTAAAAAAGATGATCGATGACAGACAATTGAGCACTTTAATTCAGGTAGACGGTGGTGTTGCGTTGAACAATGCAAAGGAGCTGTTGAATGCCGGATGTGACGTTCTCGTAGCAGGGAATGCAATTTTCGGAAATGAGAACCCTGAACAAGTGATTTCAGAACTTTATGAACTTTAACGTAACTAAAAAAAATAAAACTGAATGAAAAAAACTGGAATTTTATTAATAGTATTTTTTACGCTTTTATCTATTTCGACAGAAGCGGCTGAAAATAAAGTGCTCTATAAATTTGACTTTGGCTCAGGGCCGGCAGAAAACGGATATACTAAAGTAGGGAATGAAACTTATAATGCAGGTAAGGGCTACGGGATAGATTTAGGAACTAAAGCAGAGATATTCGGAGGTAAACCCAAAGATAAAAATACGGTGACCGGTCTCACAAGCGACAATCCTTTTTATTTTTCAGTGGACCTTCCGGAAGGCAATTACAAGGTTACCGTTACTTTAGGGTCACCGGATAACGACACTGAAACATTGATCAAAGCTGAATCGAGAAGGTTGTTTACAAGCATTATCAAAACCCGTCCGGGGCAATTCATAACAAAAGAATTCGTCGTGAATGTCAGAACCCCAAAAATTAACGACACGGATTCAGTGCGTCTTAACCCACGGGAATTCGGGAAGCTGGATTGGGATAATAAACTCACGATCGAATTTAACGGAAGGAAACCGTCCGTTACCGCTATGGTCATTGAAGAGGTGCATGATGTGGTAACGATATTCCTGAATGGTGATTCTACGGTAGTTGACCAGGATGAGGAACCATGGAACTCATGGGGGCAAATGTTTACGCGTTTTTTCGATAATAACGTAAGTGTAGCGAATTATGCGGAATCAGGACAGGCGCTCTATTCTTCGATCTCCTCCAGAAGACTTGCGAAGGCACTATCCCAAATGAAGGAAGGCGATTATTTGTTCATCCAATTCGGGCATAACGATATGAAGCGGCGCGGGGACGGTATCGGCCCATGGACGTCTTACAAGAACGATTTAAAAAAATATATAAATGCCGCTCGTGAAAAAGGAGCTATTCCTGTCCTGGTCACCCAAATGCACAGGAGAAGATTCGACGAAAATGGAAAAGTGGTTAATACACATGGGCAGTATCCTGATGCAGTGCGTCAGACGGCGGTAGAAGAAAATGTTCCTCTTATAGACCTGAATCTTATGAGTGTATATTTCTACGAAGCTCTCGGGCATGACGGTTCAGCAGCAGCATTCCAGGACGGCACGCATCATAACAACTATGGAAGTTACCAGCTTGCTAAAATGGTTATAGAGGGAATCATTCAAAATAAACTCGATATCGCAAAATATATCGCAGACAATTACATAAGGTACAATCCGGAATATCCGGATGATCCCGGATTGTTCTTCGTGCCAGAGAGCCCCCGTAAATCAATGGAAAAACCACTGGGAGACTAAACCATTCGAAGCAAAAAGCTGTCTAAGACAGCTTTTTTTGTGAATGCCCTGCTTGTCTACTTTTGTTCAGAAGATATTATATTGTCCATGTGATGGACGGGATTTCTTAAATAAAGGAAAAATATCCTTACTTATCAAATTATTTTGTATAAGAAAAATTTAAAAAAACTCATTTTTTAATCGGCTTAATGTTTGATAATCAACAGATTGTACAAATAAAATATTTTTTCTTTATTTTATCGCAATAAAAATTATTAATAATACTTTAATTACACCCAAATTTTGTAATATTGAAATACACAAATAATAATTTTTTTTATTATTTTTGTCCAAGAAGTCGGTCATTTTTGGCAATGGAATGTCCGGCGACTATTCTTGTTTTAGAATTTAGGTTCTAAAAACAAAGTTTAAATTTTTTCTAGCTATGTGGGCGGAGAATCTCCTTCGTCAATGGAGCGGATTTTTTCCGCTCCATGAAGGGAGATTTCAAAATTTAAATTTTATTCAATTATTTTTTTAAATCTCTTCACCAAATACTTTTTGCAAATTAATCTATTTAAGCAGTGGTTTATTCATCCAAAGAATTGTTGTAAATAGATCGATTGCTACTTGTCCATAATTCCGTAACTTTCTTTATGTAGTTCATGTTTGTGGAGAAAATCCCATGATACCAAAGGTTTTTCTTTGTAAATTTTCAATTGCACTCGGTTGTTCTTATGCCTTATTGCAGTTTCAGAGACATGTGCTTGTACAAACTGATAACACTCACTTGCCACCTTCCTTCCAAAAATTCTGATGGTTAAAACTCAGCATATGTATAAGTAATGGCACCCGTAAAGCAAATCGAAAGACCAGAAAATCCAATGGACGGGTATAATATTGTCGTTGGATAATTCCGCATCAATTATATAAACTATTCCGAGGTCTACCGGGAGCTCTCCTATCATGTCGACTGTCATTTTTACTGCCAATTCCGAATTTTTAAAATACACGCAGATCTTATAACTATTAAAATCAGTGAATAAATAGTTTAAATCATGTATTTTACACCATTTTATGTTTAGTTAATTGGCTATTATACTGAAAAATGCAATTTATATTTCGGTTTTAATTAAATATTATGTATGTTTATACGTTGTAACCAATTAATATTAAATTATGAAAAAGCTATGTGTACTATTTGCCCTTGCGGGTTTAATTTTGTCGTGTTCGAAGGATACCACGACAACTGAATCTTATGAAGATAATCTCGCTGCGGAAGCGCGTGCGTTTATTATTACTGCCTCTGCTACCGTAAATCTGACCGGACAATCTTATCACAGTGCTCAAATCCATTTTAGATTTGATTCCCTGAGACTTGTCGGTTCGGATTATGAATACGGCATTCGTGTAGGTAAAGGATTTTCACCATCGGTCAATCCTGGCGGTCAATTCTCCGGTGAAGTCCTCCATCCGACTTATATCGCAGTAGACGACACTCCTACGGCAATGAAATTCGGGCTTGATGCAACAGAGATCGACAACTGGTATATTGGATGCGAAGTTGTGGTCGCGGTTAAAGATAAGAGCGGTAAATTACTTGGACAAAAATCCCAGCGGTATTACGAGGCTCTGTACCATGAGGACGAAGGCGATATCGTGGTTAATTTGACAGGAAACCAAAATGTTTCGGATTATTACATTACGTTCGATGTAAAGTTTATCCCTACCGATGTATTCCTTACGGCTGTGAATGTGGATTATAAGTTTATCAATAATACTTCTACCGCAAGGACTATATTGTTCGAGCCGGGTCATCTGGCATTTCAACCGGGATATTATACGATACCTGAGTCCTCCTATATTGATGGAGGAATATATAATTTCACCGTTCCTGCAAATCGTACTGTTTCGAATACTATTCTCGTAGAGGACTTCTACGTACTATCTTCTTACCTTTATTCTCTGAACCAGCAAGGATATTCATTAAGTATTTCCGGTTCCGGATATACTTTAACAAGAGAAGTAAGATTGACAGGCGATAACGGTGTAGTATTAGGGACCAGTTCATCGTACAGCCCGTTCTTCAACTTATATATGTACGAACTACAGGGTATTTACAAGTGGTCTTATATATTCACTTTAGATTAACAAAGGATTCGATATTATTTTATGCAGCGTCTCTTAAGAGGCGCTGTATCTGTTTTATACATCTGCTCCTGAGATCATGAGGGTTATTCCAATTTTACATACGTCAAAAATACTTTATTTTCTCCGTGGATATTAAAATAATACAATAGTATTTGATTGTTATTTAAATATTGCGTATATTTATAAATTGTAACCATTAATATTTAAATTATGAAAAAACTATGTGTACTATTTGCCCTTGCGGGATTAATTTTGTCGTGCTCGAAGGACAGCACAACCAACGAATCTTATGATGATACCCTCGCTGCTGAAGCCCGGGCTTTTATTATCACTGCGTCCGCTACCGTGAATCTGACCGGACAGCCTTATCAAAGCGGCCAGATCGGTTTTACTTTCGATTCGCTAAAACTTGTCGGTTCGGATTATGAGTACGGAATCCGTATAGGTAGCGGATTTTCACCATCACTTAATCCTGGAGGCCAATTCTCAGGAGAAGTTCTTCCGCAGACGTATATTGCCGTAGACGATACTCCCACTGCCATGAAATTCGGACTTAATGCACAGGAGATCGATAACTGGATGATAGGACGTGAAGTCATTGTTTCCGTTATGGATAAAAACAATAACCTTCTCGGCCGAAAGACAGAAAGATATTACGAATCTTTATATCATGAAGAGGAAGGCGATATCGTGGTTAATTTGTCCGGCAATCAAAATGTAACGGATTATTATATTACTTTCGATGTAACGTTTATCCCTACCTATGTGCACCAGGCCAACATAAACATGGACTATACATTTGTAAATAATACTTCTACCGCAAGGACTATCTGGTTTGAGCCTGGACAACTGACATATAATCCGGGACTGTACACTATACCTATGTCCAGCTATATTTCTGAAGGAGTATATAATATTACTGTTCCTGCAAACCGTACAATTTCCGGAAATATTCTTGTAAACCATGAATTTTACGTACTCTCTTCTTATCTCTATACGCTGTACCAGCAAGGGTACTCATTGAGCATTTCCGAATCCGGATATTCTTTAACCAGAGAAATTAAATTAACCGGCGACAACGGCGTAGTATTGGGAACGGATTCAAGTACCAGCCCAGAATTCAACCTGTACATGTACGAATTACAGGCCGATTACAAATGGTCGTATACATTTACCTTGAATTAATAAATAGTCTGATATATTTTTCATTGAGCGCCTCTCTCGAGGCGCTTTTATTTTTTTCAATAAATGATTTGAACAGTCTCGATTTATTATGATTTTTAAATTTATTTCATCCTATATATTTTATCTAAAAATACAATAAATATTTGGTGTATATTGATTTTTTTTTAAAAAATTTATCCATTGTAACCAAAATAATATAGTTATGAAGAAATTTATCATATTGCTTGCCTTCGCTGGCTTATTCGCATCTTGTTCAAAAGATGCTATGGAATCTCAATCCGTTGAAAACGAAGTTATGGCGACTGCCCGTGCCTCAACAATAACTTTTTCAGCCGATATTAATATTACCGGACAGGATTATTATTCGGCACAGGGTAATTTTATTTCGAACAAGTGGTATTTCTCGGGGACTACGGATCGGCTGGCGAAACTACTCATCAGTTCAATAAGGGCGTCTCGCCATTGCTTGAACCGGGAGGGCGTTATTCCGGAAATTTGATTCCGGAAACCTATTTATCAGGAGTCGACAATCCTATTTATTATATGGAATTCTACCTCTCAATAGGTGAGGTGGACAATGAATATATGGGTTCTGAAGTTACTATTACGGTAAAAAGTAAAGCAGGTAAAATTCTTGGACAGAAACCCGAATATTATTCCCGCCATGTCTGGAGCGATGATAATCCTCTGATCGAGGTTCAATTGTCCGGAAACCAAGATGTAACCGACTATGTGGTTACTTTCGATGTCGTATATGTTCCTTCCTATGTCATACCGTCAAAGATAACTTCTGATTTTATTATTAATAATAACTCAAATGTCCCGAGAACCGTCGAAATAGAATTCAGTCCTCTGAAGCTGTTAGAAGGAAATTATGAAATCGATGCGACTAATTATACTACAACTATAAATCTCCCTGCATATGACATATATCATGGCAATATTGTCGAGGATCTCGATTTCTTTATTTTATCGCCTACCTTATATGCCATTACTCAGGAATATATCGATATTAAAATTAACGGAGCTATTTACAGAGGAGCAACTATAAATGCAGAGTTGAGAGGGAATGGCGGAACTCTTCTGAGTTCTCCTGCGGCATCTGCATATCCACTCTTCTGGTTTAATCTTTCAGGACAACCGTTGCAGGATTATTATAATTTAAATTATAGTATAAGACTGAATTAACAATAAATATTATCAATATACAGCGCCTCTTTTGGGGCGCTGTTTTTTTATCATTTTTAAGTTTTATGCAATTATTTATTTAATAAAATATCTTATATTGTTATGTATTATTTATTAACTTTCGGCCGGGTTGGTTCCCGGCCATTTTTTGCCGCAACGAACGAATTTCATCTGTACTTCCGGTATAATATCAGTAAAGCTAAACTTTTAAAAAATTACACTTTTTATAGTAGAAAAAAATTATCCTAATTATTTCAAAAGAAGTACGCTGTTAGCTCTGAGAGAAGTATAATTCTTAGGCACGACGTTAACATCTCCGAAACAGAAAATAAGGTATACCATGCTTCCTGTATAAAAAGAATATTCTGTGTTACCTGTGGGTCGACAGAATAACCGGGGAACCGTATATTCTTATGGCGTAAGGAAGGCATTTGGATAATCCTGAGTTGGTAAAAGGTTCACGGAGCAGGATGAAAATTCTTAGTATTAATCCGAATAAAAATATTCCGATAAAGACTGTTATCGAAATTCTTGATGATGCGATAAATTTACACATGAACGAAATTGTAAAGCTCAAATATGGAAAGCCTCCTATAACTCCGCATAATTTTTGTTAAAATAAAAAATTATTGATATTTATAAAAATAATTCTGATGAAGAAAGTTATAATCTTATTGCTGGTGACAGGCTTATTCTCCTGTGCTAAATTGCCGCTTCAGGATGCAGAAAGAGTTTACAGCTCTGAATTGATACGTGATATGGACTACGGCGTAGTCATGCACGTCACACCGGTTCATTATGATATACCTCCCGCGACCATTCGTCTGGAGATAACAAATAAAACAGACAGCACAATAGAATTTGGTGCCAATTATACTATAGACCGGTATGACACGGCATCAGACGAATGGATTGAATTCGGTCCTCCGGAAGGAACTGCAGTAATCGCGATCATGTATATGCTTGAACCAGAAAAAACACAAAATTATAATATCGGGTTATTCCCGGATAAAATCAGTTACCCACCAGGAACCTACAGGATAACGAAAAGAATATATGTAAATGAGAAAAACATGGAATACTATGCACCTTTTGTACTGGACGAATAAACCCGCACCAACAGTCAGCAATAATAAATCATGAACCGCACAACCATCGAATACCAAACAGGCGTTTCGAAAATCAAGATTATGAATGAAATACCGGACCGTTAATATCTGAAATATTTAACGGTCCGAATGTATTGAACGTTTTATTGTCAATCATTCACACTGGTTTTCCAGCCGTAGTTGACAATCCAATGATCCCCAATTTATCAGTAACATACCGAAAAGTTCTGCCCAGAAAGTTTGGATAATGGAATTATATTCTCCCCTATTTAGATAAAGCTTCGAATATACGGCGAGCCTCGATTTCGATGTCCATGGATACAGTCAAATGAATATTACTACCTTTTTCAATATCATGGATACTGCTCCATAAACGCCCATTATAAGATACCGTCAATAGGAAGGGAAGGTTTATAATAAATACTATGCAGGAACATTTACAGAATTCTTTTGGATAAAACCTGGTCAAAGTTTTTCCATTATTACTACGGCAAGAGCATAACTATCACAATGCGACATAGATAGGGAAATTTTTGTTATACCTTTTAATTCGGCAATTTCTTTTGCCCTATTATGCAAAATTATAAACGGAGGCTCGTTTTCATTTTTTATAATCTCAATATCCTTCCATTGAACTCCTTTATTCCAACCGCAACCCAAAGATTTCATCGCCGACTCTTTTGCAGCAAATCTCACGGCATAATGTTGATAAGAACGTTGCTGGTAGTGACAGTATTCAATCTCGGACGGACAAAATACCATATATAAAAATTTTTTGTTTTCAATTCCGTTTTTGATTTCGCTTATTTCCTGAATGTCAGTTCCGAGACCTATTACCATAAAGAAATTTATATTGTTTACAACCTACCTATTGATTATGGACAAAGTTACTTTTTTTTAAGAATACATATAAAATTCGGAATGTAAATTTTCACAGTCAGAATACATAAATAAAGTTAAACATAATATTATAATAAGACAATAGCAATAATAGCTCCTGAGCAATATATATGGCAAAATAAATCTATTTTTACAAAAAAAACGGAATAAACATAAAGTTTTAGGTATTTTAAATATAAAAAATTCTAAATTACTTTGTAATAACAATTAATCGCCCCCAAGAAAACTAAAATATAAATGAAGAAAACTATATTATTAACATATCCGTCGAAGTTCATTGCTCATCTTCAAGGATTTGATTATTGTCTCAAAATAAATGATCCGAGAAAACTAACGGAAATAAATTTCCTTTGTTCCAACGGAGAATTGTCTCCATTAAAAATATTAGTTTTTATTGAAAATGAAGAAGAACTAATTGAATGTAATAAATACTCCGATTTACCGCTTATCATTTTTTTATCGAAATGTCAGAATATAATCGACAATATTTCGGTTCCTGTTTTTCTTAATTCAGAACATAAAGAAAATTTCGACGCATGTAAGAAATGGAATAAAGAAGGAGGGAAAGCCAGGTGTGGAATGTATGTGAAACCGGGCACAAAGATTCGTTGGGATCTCCTTGAAGATTTAAGATTATTCGGTTTAAACAACCAACTAAACATAGAGCCGTTTCAGCACCTCACGAATGTTAATTTTAAACGACAAATGCCGCACCTGCAAGCACTTTATTTGAACGACCCTTCACACTATATGCATGTGAACGAAGAAGGGTATTATGCTTTTTCTTTAGAAGCGATGGAAAAGAAAGAATACGTCGGTAATTTAACAGATGACACTCTGGTAGAAATCGACAAGAAATGGAAAAAGTATATGTTAGAGGAATATAATTATTTTTTAAAAGATCATGAATGCGCCTCCTGTGTTTCTTGGAGAATATGCAGGGGATTGTATGGGAAGGGAAAAAACTGTGAATGCAGTGAATTATTTATCTCCCTTATAGCTGAAAAAAATAATTTAATAAGCAAAACTGAACATAATGGCTAGAACAATCATATTCAAAGCTATTGAGCAGTGTAATGCCAATTGTATTTATTGCGATGTGATCCAGAAACAGATCACTCATCGAATGAATTTCGATTTATCAAAAACTGTTTATAGGCGTATCGATGAGTTTTTAATTAAATATCCATATGAAAGCATTGATTTTTTATGGCATGGAGGGGAAGTTTGTTTATTAGGAGCGGATTATTTCCGAACGGCAATGGCTCTCGCAAGAGAAATATGTAAAACTACATATGATCGAATAAATTATTCCGTACAATCGAATCTCACGGCTATTAATCAAGATATTATTGATGCATTCATGGAAATGGGAATGAAAGATATAGGTACCAGCTACGATCTTTTTCCGGAGATAAGAGGAATGGGGCAAAACCGGGACGCTACTAAATATAATGAAATGTTTTATAAAGGGCTTTCACTACTCCGCGCAAATAATATGCTGGGTTCGGTAATATATGTCGTCCACAAAAAATCTTTGGACAAGCCTTTAGAAATATTTCATCATTTATCCAATTTATTTTACGACTCCAGCATCCAATTCAATATAATACACATATATGGTGAAGACAAATATGATTTATCCATTACAGATGAACAATTTGCTCATTTCTTAGGGGAAGTATTTACAGAATGGTGGAAATATAGATATACATATCCTCAGATGAGTTCATTTAGGGATTACTATTATGCTATATTAAACGGACAATTCATCAGTACCTGCAATAAAAAAGGGTCCTGCGCCAACCGCTGGTTATATATAGACCCTTTTGGAGAAGCCAAACATTGTTGTGAAGGCGATTACGGGCACCCTGGTTATGGTACTATCCAAGAAAATACGCTCGAAGAATTGTACACACATAGTTACAGGGATCATATAAGTACCAGACAATACACGCTGCCACGCAATGAATGCAAAGGATGCCGGTTTTGGGGTGTTTGTAACGGGGGATGTCCATGGGGCTCAAAAGTTACCCAAAATGATTTTTCATTACCACATAACTGTGAAAGCACAAAAATTTTTCTGGAACAATATTTTGAACCGGTAACCGGATTGAAATTCGATTTTAAACCATTTATATAATTAAATAACAATGAAAATTTTCACTGGAATTATATTGTTTATTACAATTTTTGGAAGTACGAAACAGGTATTATCGCAAGAATTATCCATATATTCCATGAAATTCGTTCCGGAAGTTTTATATTCTATTCCTATGGAAGAATATCCGGATGCCAGATTCTCTTTTTCAATAGGGAACAAAGAGGAAAAAGGGATAGAGCCAATAACATGGCAGAAAACAACACATGATTTCCTAAATTCAAAAAAATGTTATTTCTGGAATGAAGAGTTGGGACATCCGCTGATTATAGATAAACGATCTACAACAGTGCAGACAAAAACCTATACAGAGCGTGTGAATAACTATGAAATATTCCTAGTATGTTCTGATGGACAAATTCTCAGCCACAGATTTGTAATCGATAACGATGGACCGCAAATGTCTATCAGCCGTAAAATACCAGAATTCTCGGACAATACCATCTCTGACACAATCTGCGTTAAGGAAATTTTACTCAAGGTTGATCCGCATTCAGAAGATTTTGTTTTCATTATAAGCGAATTAAGAATTTTACAAAACGGTGCCCCGATAAAAACTGAAGTTATAAATCCCTTTTTTAATATCGTTACCGGAAATAAAAATAATTATTCCCAGAAGTTAAATGACGACGACCGCTATATATTAACTCATGATACCTCTTTTGGAAAAGCGGAATCCGGAAACTTTTACATAGAAGTTAAAGATGGAGGAACATGGAATAATAATGAATTGGTATTACATACATTCGATAAAATTCTCAATTACTATCCATATTACGATCAATACTTTTTAGATAAAGAAACCGCCTTGGAGAAATTCGAAAAATTAAGAAAAGAGTCTTTATCTTACGAGTCATTGGCAGACAGTCTCGAATTACTCGTTTCGCTTTTTAGAGATCCTCACTTCAGAGTTCTTTCATTACCATCGGGAAACAAGAAATCTTCTTCAGGACGTAAACCGCTGGAACTATTCATGTTCGACAATATTAGATATGTATCTGCTGTATTTGATACAACAATCAAATCTATTCATCCGGGAGATATCTTCCTTTATAATATTTGTTATAATGAAGAATTCTACGGAGAACGAGACTCGAGAGGAAATTCCATGAGCGGATGGCAGGACAGCATCATGGTAGTTACCCTTGCAGGTTCTGATACGGTTATTACTCGATTTAAATACGAAGAACAAAATATAGATGTACCTAAAAATTTTATTCCGTTACAAAATGATTTAAAAATTTACGAGAGTACATTATATCTTAAAATAAATACATTGGATGATGAGTCGTATTATTTATTGATAAAAGGTATAAAACAATATGATCCCAAAGGAATTATTATCGATTTAAGAGGTTGCGGCGGTGGCAATTCTTATCTGGCAGAAAATATTTTAGCGCATTTTATAAATAAACCGGCAATAACCGGGCATAAAGAATTCGTCGGTTTGAATGGATATAAAGAGACGCGTGTAATAAAACCGGATATAAACAGCATGGATATTCCTATTTGCCTTCTCGTAAACAGACAGACAGCTTGTGCGGCAGAACTACTATGCCACTTATTGAGATCTCATGCGGGTGCTGTAGTAGTAGGTAATTCCGCCACTGCTGGAACACTTGCCACTATTCATGATTTACATTTTCCAGAAGGGTTCACACTTAGGTTTAATTCCATTTTAGTATCGACTCCCTACCCGGAAATCGATTTGAATAAAAAAGGATTGGTTCCGGATATATATGTTTCTACCACACAAGTGAAGCATCTTTTCCCTTACGATGATAAAATTTTAAATACTGCGCTCCAGTATATTAAAGGTTTCCAATGCAATTAAAAAAATATTTATAAATATTACAAAACAGACAATTGTCTTAATTAATTATTATTAACTTTTTAAAATTTACAAAAATGAAAGAACTTAAGAAACAAGTAGTTAAGGTTCAGGAATTTGATGGTATTCCTTACGATGTTTATTATGAAAATGGTGGTTCATATCGTGACGGTAATTACACTAATCATGATATTTACACGGACGGAGGAAATGTAGACGGTTCTGAGGATATTTTATTCTAAATCGCTACTTAACAAACCCATTAAGGGACGAATCAGAATTATTACTGATTCGTCCTTAAATAAAAGATACTTTCTTTTATTTATTAACATGAACCAAGTCAGATCGTTCTAACAGAAAATGCTGACTTCGGTTCTTTAACAAAACTAACGCACATGAGAATCGCCATAATTGACAGTGGAGCGGACTGCAGTCATGAACGTTTAGCTAACGCTAAAATTACAGGAATATCCTTTTATTCGAAGAATCAGGAAATTCATAAAAGCGAAAACTTTCATGACGATACGGGACATGGCACGTCCATAGCTGCTATAATACATAAACATCTGCCGGAAGCTGAATTACATTGTGTAAAAGTATTTTCAAAGGTAATGTTTATTAATGAAAATGCACTTTATCACGCCTTAGAATATTGTATAGATAGCGGATACAAACTTATAAATCTTAGCCTGGGAATACATTTACCATCTCCTCCCGAAAAATTGGTGAAAATTTGTCAAAAGGCCTATGAAAAAAATATTATTCTGGTCAGTGCTGCCAATAACAGTACTGTCGGCCCTTCATATCCAGCCGCATTACCGTATAGCTTCGGAGTAAGCAGCGGATCAGGAATTAAAAAAAGTTCCGAGTACGGTTATCAATCCGACTCTTCCATTGAATTCCTGGCAAAAGGCTCAATCCAAAGAATTGCTGTACATAATCGGGAATATAAAATTGCACAGGGAACAAGTTATGCCTGTGCACATTTTACAGGAATTGTAGCAAAGAAAATGTCAGAGGGAAATTTTAAATCTTTTCCAGAAAACAAGGAGGAATTGATAAAAAATTCTCTTCCAAATATAAAACCATTTATTCACTATCAGGAAAAAATGAGTATGGACTATACTGTAAGCAATCAAGAAATTGATCAAATAGGAGATAAAACCTTTGTTAATAAAAAGAAATTCGACTGGTTGAAAAAAACTGCTTTATTTCCTATATCAAATAAAGAATTATCCGTCTTCTATAAGTACAATAAATTAAATGATACACAAATAGATTTATTTATAGATTATCCCAAATTTTACGATAATGTTTTCTATGAAAAAACAGAAGAAAAAAAAGTTTGCCACCAGGTCCATGATGAAAAACAATGGTCTGAAATAGACACATTAGTAGTAGGATATTATTTGGATGAAATGTTTGAAGCCAACGTCCATTTTGGTAATGATCTGATTGAAAATGCCATACAAAAAAATAAAAACATTTTCTATCTCGATCCGCGTGTGACTAAAATAATAAAGGAATATAAAAATAAATATCCGAAATATAGCGGAATAGTATATCATCCGGAGATAACTTCAGAAACTTTAAAGATTTTGAACATTTTTAAATATCTGCCGGAAAATAAAGTTCCCGTATTAGCAGTAGTCGGTACAAGTAGCAAACAGGGGAAATTTTCCGCACAACTTGTAATAAAGAATGTTTTAGAGAAAGAAGGATATAATGTTGGTTTCTTTGCGACAGAACCACAGGGAGAATTATACGGAGCCTCCTTTTCCTTCCCTTACGGACATCTATCTTCAGTAACAATAGATCCCAACGAGTCTTTGGATGCAGTACCGATAATTATGAAAGGGATCGAGACATTTAACAACCCTCATATTATACTGGCAGGAACTCAAAGCGGATTAGTTCCACGTTCAATAAAACAGCAGGGAATGGGGAAAACTGAATTAATGAATATATGTGTACTTTCCGCCATGAAACCTGACGGATTAATCTGTGCCATAAATCCAGATGATTCACTGGAAACCATTGAAAACACACTCAAGGTGGCTAAAATTTATACAAAGTCCGAAATCATTTTTATGATAATGACTCCTTACAAACGAACTGACGAAAAAGGAGATTTGAATTTTAGAAAATTAGAGCCTTTAGAATATATTACTGCACGGGAAAAAATTATCCGACATTTCAATATTCCAGTAATAGACATTATGGATTCTCAGAACGAAGAATTCATACTTAATGAAATTGAAAACTTTTTCTCATAATTATGGATAATAAAGATACAATATTGGAAACCATTGCATCCATTGTAACCACGGTAACCGGGAAAAAAGTTTCAACAGATTATCTTATTAATTCATCAGATCCAATGTACTGGATCATAAGCGATTCTGTAAAGGCTTTGCAATTTGTTGTTCTTCTGGAAGAAGAATTCGAAATCGAATTCGATGACGACGAAATTGATTTTGATTTTTTTTCTAAAACAGAACAATTAGTAGATTGTATTTTCAATCATTTAAACTAGTAAAGGTATGGCTAATATAATTCTCACTAATACCTGCAACATACAATGTCCATTTTGTTTTGCATCTGAAAATAACGAACAGAAAGCCGTGGTTTTTGATCCTATGAAAACATGGAAAATAAGTTCATTTATAGGTAGCAAACCATTCAGATTCTGCGGCGGTGAACCCAGTCTGACACCTAATATTACAGAAATGACCCAGGCTCTGCTTAATTCAGGTTATAATATAATGATGATGACAAATGGTGTATGGCCGGAATCATTTCGTAATTTTATGCTTAAACTTCCAGTTAAGTTTCAAGTAAGGTTTTCTTATTTATTTAACATTCTACATCCTTCTTTTTATAAAAATAACGAGTTACAAAAAATTTGCGACAATATCAGTTTAGTAAATCCACTTATGTGCACACTCGGATTTACTATATATAAAGAAGATTTTGATTACGAATATCTTTTTGAATTGGCGGAAAAGTTCGGAATTAAAAAAATAAGGTGGAGTGTTGCCGCACCCAATATTTCCAATGAAGTAGACCGACTGGAATCTCAATTCGAAAAAATTGCCGGTCTAGTATACAAAATGCACAAAGAAGGCGCTGCGAGAGGATTAACTGTCCATGGGGATTGCAACTATATACAACCATGCCATTACGACAAGAACGAACTCAACGATTTACTTATCAATCATTCTTTAAAATTCGGATGCAGCAATTCTTCCCCGGTAGACATAGCTCCAGACGGTTTAGCATGGAGATGTTATGGACTATATTCCGTACTTCAAAAAAATATATCCGAGTTTGAAGGAGAGAAGGATATGGAAAGATACTTTACAAGAAGAGTCCAATTGCTGAAAAATCTTTATGCTTACGAAGAATGTAAAGAGTGCGAATATCTCAAAAAAGGTTGCGATGGGGGTTGCTTTGTTTATAGGATAAAAAAAGCTTATAAGCAAAATCCGGATCTTGTTCTTTTTCCTATTGATGATGATAAATCCATTTTAGACTGTAGGCCATTCCGGAATAGACATTTGGCCCTTAATACAGATAAACAATCTAACAAATTATATTTTAGAGAAAAACTTATTCTTGACGAGGATGAAAATACGATATCTTTCCTACAAGAAATTGATGGGCAAAAAACAATTCAGGAACTGATTAATATGTGGAAAGATAATTTTTCAACATACGATGCCGCTGTTAATACTATTGTGGGAAAATGCCGTGAATTATTCGAGAAGGATTATATACAATTAAATTACGATTACAAAATAAAACCGGAGTCACGACCTGTCTTACAGTAACACATAAAATTAGCCGCCTTTCATAGGGCGGCTAATTTTATGTCTATAAAACTTTATAGGAATATTTATTGAATAGGATATTCTATGTCTATCGGACTGTCTGCAATGAAATCATACAATGTAAGGCTGCGAATCTGATAATAATAGGACCAGATCAAAAACATTTCTTCGATATACTTACGCCGTGCGGAGTCTTTATTGGATTGCGCATCATTAAGATTGAGAATATCCATCTGCCCGTGCACGAACGCCTCGACAGTAGTCGCATATCTTTTTGCTGCAATCTCATCCATCTCCTTAGCTAACCTCAATTGTCCCGGTTGGTTGTTAAAATAATTTACGTATAAAAAAATGTTCTGATTAAAATCTATTTTTTCCTTCTCTATCCTGGACTGAACAACTTCTTTATTTGATTCGGCTACTTTTAATTTGGCCTTACCTTTTCCCCAATCTAATATAGGTACACTGATACCTACATTTATAACCTGGTCATCCCTCCAATTATTCGAATTGAAAGCCTGATTGAATGTGTTCTCACGAGCCGAATAACCGAAAGAAGCGTATAAAGTAACATTCCACCGGTCCGATCGTGCCTGACTGACACTGCGTGACGCCTCCAGAATACGACGCTGAATATTTTGAGTAAAATAATTATTTTTCTGGGCAAGTCTCAATACCTCCTGATAATCAAGTTGTGGAAGATTTTCATAATCAAATTCCGGAGTTACAGGTTCTATTACCACTCCTTCTTCTAAACCAAGAAAAGAACACAACCTGAACATACGGGAATCGAGCGATGCCTTCATATCAGTAAGGGAGGATATCGCACTCAGCAAGGAGTTCTTCATTTGCAGTAACTCAACTTCGGACAGTTGTCCCATCTCAAAGCGCGCTTCCGCAATCGCATATAATCTCTCTGCGTTAGCCTTATTTTGCTGTGCTATATCCAAATTAATTTTTCCAAGAAAAAAATTAAAATAAAGATCAATAATCTGCAAAATAACATCCTCTTTGTCGCTTATTAATTTCTTCTGTGCTTTCTCGAAAGCAATAGGTTCTATACGTTGTGACCATTTAACCCTGTTAAAACCAAATAAAGGCTGCTCGAGTGTTCCAGAGATAGGTACTGTTTTATACCTATTGGGATAAGTTTGGCCATTTTGATGAAGACGTTCAAAATTACTTTGCACTGTCACTTTACCGCCTGTCCACGGGATATTCTGGGAAATTTTCAGTCCTGCATTAACAGTATTATAATTATTGCTTACATATGTATATGTACCATCACTATTCTGAAACATATTATAGGATTTGGAATAGTACGGCAATGTTCCTGTTAAAACTATCTCAGGCAATAATTCAGTTTTATATGTACGAAAACTCCAATATGCTGCAATAAATTCATTTTTAACTACCACGGAATTAACAGAGTTCCTCTCCCCAATCGCGATAGCATCTTCAATTGTCAGTCTTATTGTATCATTCTGAGCATAAGAAGTTAACGAAACGGAGTAAAAAACTGAAAAAACAAAATATATCGGATTCTTTTCATATTATTCACTTCGTAAAACATCCACTGGTTGAGTTGAGGCAGCTGATAATGCAGGGTATAATACCGCTCCAATAGAAAGAATAGTTAAGAAACCGAAAGTAACTATGAAATTCAATAAATCCTGTGTCCAACCTATTTTCCATACATTCCTATCGATCATCGGTACGTTCAGCGCCTCGATCACCCCACCGGCAGACAAAATCAAACATATTCCAAATCCTATGACAGAAGAAATAGAAAGAAGAATAAGAGTCTCTGAAATCATCATAATACTGATCCGGGATTTAGAGGCACCAATGGCCCTGCGTAAACCGATTTCGCTTTTTCGCACCTGAACCCTAAACCAAAAAGTTCCGAGGATACCTATAAAAACATTTATTATAAGAAATATGGCTACGGAATAAGTACTGTTAAGCTTCCCGGTAATACCGACATTTTCAGCCATGGCATTACGGACACTGTTCATAGACTCGATGGAAGCAAGATAATAAGGATCGATACTTAATTGTTCCGCCATTTCCTCCCTGAAACGTTCGGGGAAAAACTTATCTGTCCCCGGTTTCACACGTACAACAATCTGATTACGGCCAAGATTGACATCAGAACGGAATAATGGGACATAAGCCGTACCTACCATTCCATTATCCAATCTATAGGTATCAATGATCCGTCCTGTGGTACCAACAATATTCATAACAATACTATCGGTTTCCTGTGGTTCTACAAGGTATTTTATGTGACTCATCGGTATTGATGTATTTTCCGACCAGCCTCCATCAAAGTAATCATTTTTATATGCAGTTAGGACTACAGGAGGATTCTCACCCTCATAAGGCCAGTCGAATATCTTTCCGGATACAATAGGAATTTTAAATACGTCAAAAAATTCCGGAGTTACAGATGCTTTATGAACAGGATAACTAATGGCGTCTTCATTTACAGAAACAGCTACCTGCATGTTATAATTACCGTAAGGCATCCCCATCCCGATAGTAACGGCTTCCACATTCCTATGTCGCTTAATTCTATCTAAAAAAGTCATGGCAATACCATAACGGTCGTAATCCCCACCCGGTTTTTGTTGAACTTTTATCTGATAAGTATCCGAATAATCAAATCCGGGATTAGATTTGTATGTCTGATAAATCGAAGAAATGTAATCACAGCAGAACCACAATACACAGAAAATCAGTACATATTCCAAAATGATCCATAAATTGGTCTTACGTTCTTTCCAAATTATTTTTAATATGTGTTGAAGCATAACTAATTATCGTTTTGGGTTATAGAATTTACAATTTCAAGTTTTGATGCCTTATATGCCGGTATTCCTGCCGATAAAATATTTAACACAATACTGAACAGAAAAACAGAAATAATTACAGGCCAGGAAAATAAGGCACTTATAGGGATTGTTCCGTCGGCAGGAATCCCCAGAAGCCAATGTCTTAAACTAAAGATTATAAGATAAGAGAGTAAAAGTCCTATCACCCCTCCTATTAAAGAAGTTAGCATATTTTCATAAAGAATCTGGAATAAAATAACATGACGTTTCGCACCAAATGCTTTTCTCACACCGATTTCCATCATTCTCTTTTTTATACGCGATACACTGAAGCTCGCAAGATTAACTGCAGGAACTGATAATAAAAGGCAAAACAAAATAATGGTTTTTTGCCGTTCACTACGGATTATATCGGTTTCCTCATCAATATTTTTAGACGAAATATCCATTACATAATTATTTCGTGAAAATGGCCCTTGCAAGTAAATTTTGCTTGACTCATTAACAATATCATGCTTTCTTTCAACTTCACGTATTTCACTGATTATTGCCGGAAAATCTTTTTTATTATATGCCTGCAACATAATAATTCCTCCTTTCCGCTGAAAATCACTTGATGAAGTTACAGGAACCCAAATATCTCCCGCCGCTTCAGTGAATATTGGAGAAACATCCCGGACGATACCAATTATACGAAAAGGAATAAATGTTATTTCTATAATCTTTCCTATTGGATTTTCGCCTGAGAAAATTTTTTCAGCCATACTCTCGGAAACAACGGCAACCTGGACGCCCGACTCATACTCCTCTTTATCGAATGGCCTCCCTTCCACAAAAGAAAAAGACATAATTTTCCAATAAGAATCATCCGTAGTACGAACCGCTGCATCAATAGTTTTTTTAGTACCTTGACGATTGACTAGCATGGAAGTGGAATAAGGATTATTTTCATTTACGAATGAAATATATTCCGGAGTACGGAGAGTAAAGAGATATTCCTTTGCAAGTTCATAGTTTATATTTCCTCCTCTGAGTCTTCCTCCGGTAGAGGATTCACTGAATAAATATTGTGATTTAAGATACATCGTTCTATTACGATTAATCTCAGGTGCAATGCTGATATTTTTAACTTCGTCCGTAACAATAATTGTCATTATAATGCCAATTGCCAATGCGGTACCCATTATTGCAATGATGCTGATAAACTTATTTTGTTTCAGCATTTGCCATGCTTGTTTAATATAAACCTTATGCATAAATCAGTGGATTATTCTATTCTTCTTCCATCTAAAAAACGCACTGTGCGGGAAGTTTCCTTCGCTAATTCATCGTCATGCGTAACCATAATAATAGTAGAACCCTCTTTATTAAGACTATGGAGGATCCCCATAATTTCGGCACCCATTTGACTATCTAAATTTCCTGTCGGTTCATCCGCAAGAAAAATTTTCGGAGCTCCAACGATAGCCCTGGCGATCGCAACACGTTGACACTGTCCTCCGGAAATTTGTGTTGGATAATGCTTTAACCTATGCGACAACCCTACTTTATCAAGCACTTCTAAGGCCATTTCACGACGCTGTTTACTGCTGACCTTTCGATATGAAAGAGGTAATTCTACATTATCAAGAACATTTAGCGAATTAATCAAATGGAAACTTTGGAAAATAAATCCAAGTGTTTTATTTCTGAACTCTGCGAGCTGCGCCTCTTTCATCTGATTCGTTTCAATACCGTCAATTATTATTTCACCCTCATTAGCCACATCAAAAAGTCCTAAGACATTCAGCATTGTACTTTTACCACATCCGGACGGTCCCATGATGGATAAAAACTCCCCTTTTTCAACATCTAGGTTTACATTTTCTAATGCTACGGTTTCGACATCCCATGTACGGTATATTTTAGTAACACCTTTGATTTCTATTAATGACATTGGAAATTAGTTATTTGATTAATACTTCGTTTTTATTTCTATATCGTTCCATATCTGATAATATAACACGCTCCACAGGCTTCAGTCCGTGTATAACCTCTACATATTCAAAACTTGCCTTACCTAATGTAACTCTGCGTTTAACCGCTTTTCGTCCCTCGATCACCCATAAAAAAGCGTCGCCTTCCATTAAGTTTATAAAACGTGAATTAGGGATTCGCACAACATCGTCCACTATACCATAGAAAATATTGACATCGGCACTCAACCCTCCCCGTAAACCGGGATGAGAGGAATCTTCAGGGATAACGGTAAAATTTATAAGCCCATTGGTTACTGAAGGAGTAACGGAGACAATGGTCCCATTCTGTCGGATATTACCAATGGATATTAACGCTTTGGCACCAGGAGAAATTTTTTCCCTGTGTCCATCGGCAATTTCACATTCGACTTTAAAACTCGAAAGGTCGGAAATAATTGCTAACTGCGTTCCATCCGAAATCTGAGTTCCTATTTGGTCAAGAATAAATGTAAGAATTGCAGTTTTAGGCGAAAGAACGCGGGCATTCTTTAATAATCGCGCTCTTTCTGAAAGGGTTCTTTCAAAAATATTCAGTCCGAGCCTTTTTATCTGTAATTCCGCCTCAGCGTGTTTTCTTTCATTCTCTATTTTTTGAACCAACTGTTGGTAATATAATTGCGCTTCTTCATAATTTAACTCTGCCCTGCGTACTTTATCTTCTGTACCGGCACCTATAGATAACAGATATTTTTCCGACTCCAGATCGGCCTGAAGTTGTTTTACCTGCATTTCCTTTAATTTAAGTTGCATATTTAATTCCGAAAGAGAATTTTCCAGATTTACCCGAACCTGTATTTCCTGGCTTTTAAGAACCTCATATTCATCAAGTTTTTGGTTATATTCTGTTTCTACAGAAGTGAGATCTAGTTTAAGAAGCGGTTCGCCAGCAAAAATACTGTCCCCAGGTTTTTTGTATACCTCCAGTATCCTGCTGCTTACCGGAGAAACTACTATTTCTTCATTCAAGGGTGTAGGTTTACCGGAAGCAGACACCGTAAATTCAATAGTACCATTGTCTGCATTCCCGATTAACAATGACCTCTAACTCAGGCTCTCTTTCAAAAAAAGGCTGATAACCCATATTATAATCACCACACCAGCAAGAACACCCAGGATTTTAATCAGCGACTTCCTCCTTTTTTTTCGTTTTTCTTCGTTCGAAACTACTCTATCCATCTTAAACAAATATATTTTTCAGTATTTCTACCATATTGTATCTAAATTTTATAAAACCAATAAATAAGCTACTGATCTATTTAATTATTTTATTAAATTACACTTAAGTTAAAAATGTAATATAGGAATTATTGGTTAAAAATAGCATTATTCATAAGGAAAAACCGGTTTTTATAATGACAAATCATGTTGAAGCTTACGGGCATTTAAACTCATCTTATGGCTTCCCGGAGAATGTCCAAAAACCCGATGAAAGCATTCAGTCATTCTTTTGATATTAGAGAACCCTGATAATTTAGCGACTTCATTCATATTAAGCCCATCATTAGTCATCAATTTTTCTGCATGCTTAACCTTTAAAATCAATAAAATTTTTTTAGGAGGTAAAAGTTGAAAACGCTGAAATTCCCGGGTTAACACAGAATCCGACACATCAAGCATTTCAGAAAGCGTTGAAACTTTCATTATACTAACGTACATATTCTCAATTAAATGCAGACATTTTTTGAGTAGTTCTGAATAAGAATCATGGTCTTTTTGAATTGCTATTTCCGCAAGAGTGAGAGAATTATTATTTTGAGAAATAAGATAGGTAACTTCTTTACAGACCATATCGATATCCTGAATGCTGATAACTTTTTCAATTCCCCATTCTCCCAATAACCGGGCAGTTTCAAGATTTTTTTTCTTCCAATATAACTATGGTGGGCACAGTCATAAAGTTATTTTTTAAAATCTTAATTGGAGATATAAGTTCCTCTGATTGTGTAGAATAGTAGATTACTATGGAATTAACAACCTCAGCCCTTAATAGATTGGATAAAGATTGGAAATTTTTTTTCTCAATTAAATTAAAGGAATATTTCAAGCGTTCCGCCAATGTATTGCTTTCCGGAGAATATAAAGCAACATTCCACTGGCTGTCAGTAGTAGTTTGGGGCTTCATAAAAGGGGTTCATAGTTTTTTTGTAGGGTAAATATAGGTATTTTTTTAGTTATTCCATAAATATTTAATATAATTTTTAGTTAATATTACAATATTTTAATTATTAAAACATTAACAATGTAATTATTGATATCTTATAATCAACATTTTCACCATCTTATTACTGATGAGGGCAAAATTATTACAATACATATTTTAAAAATAATATCCTCTCCAAACAAAGAAACGGTTTCCTTCATCTTTCTTACAGCAAAGGAATACATCCTCTTAACCAATATCCGTACATGTAGCCGCATTGAAGAGGAAATTTCCATGGTACAATATCATTCCGATTGATTATCGGTTACTTCAAGAGGCCTCATATATATAGATCCGGGCTTCCGTAGATTAGCCATTAACCGTTGAGTCAATTTAATTCTTATTTCTTGTGACAACCATTATCAGTAATAACTAATATAACTATATCGCTGTCATTAAGCATATCTTCCTACCAAGAACCCTATGATGTGTCAATAACTCTTCAATTACCGCCTGCACACGGGCAGCCTGATATGATCTGATATTGTCATTCATATTATAACAAATAAAAAAGAGCCTATAAAGATGATGTTTCAAAAGAGTTCTTCAACGGTTCCGGATGTATCATAATATGGGTATCGGCACCGAACTCCTCCTTTAATCGTTTTTCTATTTCGGTTATTATTCGATGAGCTTGTTCAATTGTAATCATCCCATTCATTCTTATATGAAACTCAATTGCATCTATAGTCCCGATTTTGCGGGTATGGAGATTATGAAGATTGCTTACTCCGTCGAAACTATCCACTATCTGAACTATCCTATTTTCAATCTCTTCCGGGATTGTTTTTTCAGTCAATTCATCAAATGGTGATTTCATCAACTGGAAAGCTGATTTAACGATAAAAACACTCACTACAAAAGCGGCAAGAGGATCAAGGATTATCCATTTCTCTCCGAGAAATATGGCGCCACCTATACCGATTGCAGTTCCGATAGAAGAATATGCATCGCTGCGATGATGCCATCCGTTTGCAATCACAGCATCGGAATTCAGTTTCTTCCCTTTTCTAACAGTATAACGGTATAGAATCTCTTTGGCTATAATGGAAATAATTGCCGCCCAGAATGCTATCATACCTGGGCTCTCAAGTTGTGCACCTTTCACTACGACTATGATTTTAACAACAGCATTATATCCGATCAATATCCCGACACCAAGAAGAATAATGCCGATAAAAAAAGTGGCGAATGTCTCGAATTTACCATGTCCATATCTGTGATTTTCGTCTTCCGGTTTGCCTGATATTCTGACTAAGACTATAACGATGGCATCCGTAACAAAGTCAGATAATGAGTGAACCGCATCCGCAATCATTGCTGCACTTCGGCCAAAAATTCCGGCGGTAAATTTGGCTAAAAGAAGAACGAAATTTACAACACTTCCTATGAGAGTAACTTTATATATTTCTTCTTCGCGTCGTTTTCTCGGTAATGATTCCATGATTTTTAAAATTATATCTTAAATTAAAGTTTTTGAAGGTAGTAAATTGGGCATTACAGATCTCTCCTCAGTTTTTATTGCCCTGATACTCCCCTATTACAATTTCCATCAAAATATTATTTAATAAAGAAAAGAGCCAGACGGTTCACGTCTGGCTCTTTTGTAGTTTTCCTTTTATCCGTCAATGTCGGATCCGGCAGTTTATTTTTGTACAATGAACTTCTCATTTTTGGCTTATTCATTTACAAAAATAGGATTTTTTATAAAAAAACAATATAGATCATCTAAAAGCTAAGCTCACTAATTTATCTATGCCATAATAAGGCGTCGTAATTATTATTTTCTTAGTATTCTCTTTAGATAACTGACATCCAGCAAGTTAACTGTTTCGAATTTTCCTTTATAAAATACAGCCCAATTATTAAAAACATAAGGGAGTTCCTTTGCTTTTTGCAGAGTATCTACCAGAATTAAAGTCACAGGAACGCCGTTAGTTTCGCAATACTGTTTTACCATATCGATGGTTTGTCGGATATATGGACACTGCATGCCGTAATAAATAGTTAGACATTTGCTTTGAATTTCTTGCATTTTAACATTTTGTGCGAACTTCGGCGTAGTTCCGTCGAAGGATAGTGTAAGCAATTCATATCCGTTATCGGTATTATCGACTACCTCGAAACCAAACTTCTTTGCAAATGATTGGCTTGAAAGCCAAGCCTTCTGTTTTTTCGCTCCGAGCATACAAACTCCGGATTTACCTTTTTCTTTGGCATCAGTTATACAGTATTCCATAAGCGATTTACCATACCCTTTCCCTTTATGATTACTCCCGGAGACCCACAAGCAATAAATATAATAATAGTTGTTACCAATTATGGGAACCCAGGCTGTTTCAAGGGGTGAATATTCGATAAAAACCGCAGCATTTTCATTTAACTTACGGAAGACATGTCCCTCTTTCAGCCTACCCAACAGCCATTGCCGTTTTGCTTCAACACCCGGATGAGGCTTTTTACTGCGGATTATACAGCATAAATGTTGTTCGGCAAGATTTTCCAGTGTTAAATTAATAAAATCAGGATTTATAGAATTTTTATTCATATTACATGGTTTTCAATGCAAATATAATATATATAAGTGTGGGAATCGGTAGCAATCCATTATTGTCCTGCGGCGGAAACTGCTTTAGCCACTTTGTCTCTATTTGTCAGGGACAAAGCAGTTCGAAGCTCTGGTATTGACCGGGGAGATGGAGTATTTCGGGAATCCGACGCTGCGGTGGATGCTTGCCTAGACCGCTGTCAAGGTCGAATCGGAGGCAATATCAACCGGAAAAATAAGAGTCATCGCAGAAAATCGACGGCATCGTGGCGGCAATATCATGGTCCTCGGCGAATTAATGACCGATCAGGTAAAGAACGAATCAAACGCATATAAGACTGGGATTACTAATGAAACGTAGAAAGAATAGTCCTAAGAACGCCTGTGTGTGGTATCCGGGAAGATGGGGCATTGGGCAGATGCTTTATCAATTTGTTGAAGTCCGTATTGTAGATTATAATCCGTACAGTACCCAATTCACCGGTAAACAGCCCGAGGGCACACTATGCCATAAGTAGAGAGGTGTTGAGGTAATAAAGGCATACGGAAACAAAGACGTATCTTTCGATAAGCTTTTTATGTTTAATACGCTAAGCGTTAATACTGTTCACCAAAAATAAAAAAACGGGTAGAATAAACTGCCCGTTTGATATTAACCTTAACCGGATCACTCAGGGAACCCTACCGCATTATTAAGCAGAGGTATCTGGGTATCTTTCAGTTTTAAAATTTCCTTCAATGCGGTCTTATCCATAAACGCACGGGTTATTGTGGCCAATCCGTTTCCTGCGCAATGCAGGTTTATGTTCTGGCTGACGATCCCTGCGTCCATCTCCGCCCACGACGAACGGAACGGAGTGAAATCCACTCCGGGATAGTTCTTTTCGGCAGACAGGAAGTGATCGGAATCAGATACGAGAACCAGCACGACAGGCACGATATTAACGAACTCTTGTCCTCCCGATGTTGCGTGTCTGTGGTCACCTTCGACAATACATACAAGTTCGTGATTGTCCGGATTGTATTTATAGACCGCTTGTTCCGTTAAGGCGTAAATATCTATATCCCTGCCGTTGATTGCCGATGCCGCGGTGCGGTATCCGTCGGGGCGGTTAATCCCGTTGGCCGACCAAAGAAGGTCGGATAGCTGCTGATCTGAGAGTTTGCGCCCGGATATTCCGCCGCGGTAAGACTTCCTGTTGGCAAACGCTTCCTGAATAGTTGCCCCGCCGTTTTTATTGGGGACGGGTAATTTGATATTTTCCATAAAACTATATTTTAAGGTTTACTTTGATTGTCTGAACAGCCAGTCGCGGACGGCACTGAGTTTATAGGCGTAATCGAACGAGTTCATGTGTTCCATGCCACTGCCGTCTTCCGGTTGAACACTTCCCAACGTAAAGGTAATGAAATTGTGGTCGCATCCTTTCTCCAACATCTGTTCTACTAGGCAGTTCTGTTCTCCTTCCGGAAGTTTAGCGCTCCATTCCGCTTTGGTTACACACGCGGCTTCTTTCTCCAATACCTCACCGAGGGCAGCCATTCCTTTGGGCGCCTTCTCGTCCCCGGCAGCGACGATATAGAAAAACTTATGGTCAGCGAATCCGCCCATGCCGGTGATATCCCACTGACAGGAGACAAAAACGGACGCGGCGAACAGATCCGGATAGGCGATATTAAAATAGAGCGACATCATTCCCCCCATCGACTGGCCTGTGGTATATATCCGGTTGGGGTCGATACTGTAATGTTTCACCACCTGGTCGAGAAGACGGATGGTCATATCTACCTCGTATGAGGTGCTGCCATTATCCCCGACCGTGACGGTCGTATATTGCGGGACAACCACGAAACACGGATGCTTTCTCTGGTCCTCTTCCGTTACCCATACCAAAGCGCCGTAACCTTGAGTAAGGGGTACGGTTACATCTTTGCCGACGGTGCTGGCATCGGCTATGAACATTACAAGTGGATAGTTCTGGCTTCCGTCGTAATCCCGGGGAATAAAGAGGTTGTATTGCATGGTGTTGCCGTTCTCCTGTTCCGAGTAGGTAAACTGCTCGAATTTCGGGACATTCTCTTCTATGAGGTTTTGTAAAATCACGTCACCGCTTTTATCCACCATTCCGCCTCCGCGTCCTCCGCGTGGCTGGGCTTCGGCAGAAAGAGCAATAAAACAAAGTGCCGTAAAGGTCATTAATGTGAAGATATTACGTTTCATATAGGTCGTTTTATATCGAAAGATAATCAAAAATTGTGCTGGATGGTAAGTTTATTCCGTTAATATAACCCCTTTGTTGTGTAGGTAATATTTTGACGAATTCCTCTCTATCGGCCAGTCCAACCAATCACCAAAACAGATGGCGCAAGTTAGCCATTATGAAACATCAAACTTAAAATCTTCCATATAAGAGTAGGTTTTCAGTCATAACAGTTAAGTACTCAGAGCAGGGAAGATGAAATATGATGGGTATGCCTAAATGATCAGTAATTGGGAGAGGACGGGTTATTCGATATAGTTAAAATAAATATGCAGAGCCTATCTTGACGGCCAGAAAAACTATCAAATCATAATTTACAAAAAAAAAGTTGCATAGTATTTGTATTTTACTTAAATTTAAATATTTATTAACTATACTTAATAGTACTATTAATAAGAATAATTTACTTTATTACAAGTCTGAAATATACATGAGCAATATGGAAAAGGATAAAAAGCCAAAAGTAGCTGAACAGAACATGGAGGAGAAAATTCTTCAGGCTGCAGAATATTTGTTCCTTAGAAATGGATTTGATTTAACTACTACGGTAGAGATTGCTAAAGTGGCCGGATGTAAGCAGGCTTTGGTACATTATTATTTTCGGACAAAAGAAAAACTGTTTTATGCGGTACTCGGAGGTAAGATACAAAAGGTATTTAAGAATTTCGTGTGTCTTAGACCCGGAGAAGGAAATTTCGAGGATAAACTCACACATCTTATCGAACTTCACTACGATGTGGTAAGGGAGAATCCTGGAATGGTGCTGTTCTTTATAAATGAGTTTAGCCGCCATCCTGAAATGTTGGAAAACCTGACTGCCGAATTGGAACTTACCCCCCGGCAGACATGGATCATGTTCGAAAGTGATCTGCGCAAAGCGATAGAGGCAGGCCGTATAAGACCCGTATCACCACCTCAGCTTATTCTTAACGTGATCTCGCTTAATGCGTTCCCCTATCTGATAAAACCGGTCTATGCCCATTTATGGAATTATGACGACGAAGGGATTAGGTATCTTTTAGATGACCGGAAGCAAGAGGTCGTGGTTACTATTTTAAACAGCTTAAGACCATGAGGTGGTTGAAAATTATTTTAGTCGCTCTTCTGTTGAGTGCAAAAAGTTTTTGTTCGTTCGGGCAGCTCACGATTGAGCAATGCTACGAGTCGGCCAGAGAGAACTACCCACTCATACAGCAATACGGACTTATAAACCTGAGTGAGCAGTATGACCTGGCTAACGTATCGAAGGCTTATCTGCCGCAGTTCTCTCTTTCCAGTAAAGCGACCTACCAGACTGACGTTACAAGTGTCCCGATCTCGATCCCCGGCTATGATATTCCGACCCTCGCAAAGGACCAGTACCAGATTCTCGCGGAGGTGTCGCAGTCCATCTGGGACGGAGGAGTCACCAGAGCCAACAGAGAAGCGATCCGGGCGCAGTCGGAGGTGGAAAGGTCGCAGTTCGAGGTAAATATGTACGGTATAAAAGAGAGGATAAACAATCTTTTTTTCGGTATACTACTACTCGACCAACAGATATCGCTGAGCGATATCTACCTCGCGGACCTCGAGGTTAATTACCTGCGCACTGTCAGTTATATGGACAACGGTGTGGTAAATCAGTCGGACGTGGATGCCGTCCGGGTGGAGCAGCTTACCGCCGGACAAAACCGCACGCAGTTAATATCTAACAGGACGGCATATATAAATATGCTTTCTGCTTTTATCGGGCTTCCTCTCGATGAACAAACACGACTGGAGAAACCGCAGGTGTTCACAAGACCGGGGACAGCAGAAGCGGTGAATCGGCCGGAGATGGCGCTGTACGATGCCCAGCGATCCCAGTTTAATGCCCAGCGATTCGCTGTGAAAGCATCCAATATGCCACAATTCGGGGTATTTGTACAGGGGGGGTACGGCAAACCAGGCCTTAATATGTTCGACGACAAGTTCAAAGCGTTTGCCATAGGCGGGGTGCGTCTGTCATGGAACTTCGGCAACTATTACACTCGGCGCAACAACCTGATGAAAATAGATAACGGCATCCGAAGCGTGGAAGTGCAACGCGAAACATTCCTTTTCAACAACGATCTCCAGCAAACCCAACTCCGTTCACAATACGATAAATACCGTCAGATAATGGCCGACGACGATGAGATAATCCGTATGCGTTCGAACATAGTCCGCGCTTCGGAAGCTAAACTGGAGAACGGGACTATCAGCGTTACCGACCTTATGCGGGATATGCTGGCAGAGCAGAACGCGAAAGTCAATAAAGCGGTGCACGAGATCGAAGTTATCCAGACTGCATACGAAATCAAGAACCTTACAAACGAGTAGCAATGAGAAAAATATTTATTATTTGCACAGCGATAATCGCATTTTCGTCCTGCAACCGCAACAAATATGACTACGACGCCTCGGGGACGTTCGAAGCTACCGAGATAATCGTTTCATCCGAGGCTACCGGGAGGCTCGAATGGTTCAACATCGAAGAGGGTGATGTGGTTGGAAGCGGCGAACAAGTAGGTCTTGTGGACACCGTGCAGCTACATCTGAATAAGATGCAGCTTCTGGCTAACCGGCAGGCCGTCGAAAGCCGGACCCTCTACATTTCACAGCAGGTCGCTGCCACACAGCAGCAGATCGCCACCCAGCAACGGGAGAGGGATCGTACCCAAAGGCTTATTGACGCCAATGCGGGCAATACCAAACAACTGGACGATATAAACTCCAACATAGCCGTCCTTGAAGAGCAACTTGCCGCCCAGCGGGAATCCTTGCAAAGCAGCAACAGCAGTATATCAGGTGAGGCCCAAGGGGTGGAGGCACAGGTCGCCGCGGTCGAAGACCGCATACGGCGCAGTATAATAACAAGTCCAATAGACGGGACTGTGCTTCTTAAGTACGTCGAGCAGGGAGAGTTAACTTCCACCGGAATGCCATTATTCAAAGTGGCCGATCTGGATAATATGATCCTGCGTGCTTATGTGACTAACGGTCAACTTTCGCAGATAAAAATAGAACAGCAGGTGACCGTATTTACGGATCTTGGCGATAAGGATTCACGCCGTTATGATGGCACGATAACATGGATCTCAGACCAGGCCGAGTTCACACCAAGAACGATACAGACCAAAGATGAACGGGCGAATCTGGTATATGCCATCAAAATAGCCGTGCCCAACGATGGCTATATCAAAATAGGCATGTATGGTGATATAAATTTCAACGCCCAATGAATGCTATAGGTGTAAACGGGATTGAAAAATCCTACGGTGAAGTGCATGCCCTCAAAGGGGTGTCTTTCGATGTACCGCAAGGAGAACTTTTCGGGATCATAGGACCGGACGGTGCGGGGAAAACTACGCTTTTCCGTATCCTGACAACCCTTATTCTCGCGGACGGGGGGATGGCACAGGTGGTGGGTCTCGACGTTGTGAACGATTATAAAGAGATACGGAAAAAGGTCGGCTACATGCCGGGCAGATTCTCGCTTTATCAGGATCTCACCGTGGAAGAGAACCTTAATTTTTTCGCCACGGTATTCAATACCACCGTACAGGAGAATTACGATCTTATCAAGGATATCTATGTGCAGATAGAGCCATTCAAGAAACGCCGGGCAGGAGCTTTGTCAGGCGGAATGAAACAAAAGCTGGCTCTGTGCTGCGCCCTTATACATAAACCGGAGGTGTTGTTTCTCGATGAACCTACTACCGGTGTCGATCCGGTATCACGCAAAGAGTTCTGGGATATGCTTGGAAGGCTTAAAAAACAGGGAATAGCCATCATTGTATCCACACCGTACATGGACGAGGCAAGCCTTTGTGACAGTATCGCCCTTATAAACGAAGGGTTGTTCCTGACGATAGATACGCCGGCGGGGATCATAGATTCTTATCCCGAAACTATCTGGGCGGTAGAAGGCTCCCGGATGCCGCAGATATTGACGCGATTACGTGAAGTGCCGCAGGTTAAAACGGCGTTCGCATTCGGCGACGTGCATCATGTGACGGTAGAACCGGATTTTTCGCCGGATGTGTTGAGTGAAATACTTCATAAGGAAGGCTTCCCCGATGCGCGGGTAGAAGCCATAAAACCCAATATAGAGGATGCCTATATGCTCCTCGCCGGGAAATAGCTATGGATAAGGATATTGTTATAAATACCGATAAACTGACCAAGAAATTCGGAAGTTTCACCGCCGTCGATCATATTACGTTCGATGTACGACAAGGTGAGATATTCGGATTCCTTGGGGCCAACGGTGCGGGAAAAACAACTGCGATGCGAATGCTCTGCGGCCTGAGCAAACCGACCGAAGGTAAAGGAACCGTCGCAGGGTTCGATATTTCCCGACAACAGGAAAATATAAAGAAGAATATCGGCTACATGAGTCAGAAGTTCTCACTCTATGAAGACCTCAAAGTATGGGAAAATAGCCGGCTCTTCGGCGGGATATACGGTTTGACCGATAAGCAGATAGCCGATGGAACAGACGAGATGCTGCGCAAACTGGATTTTGAACAAGAGCGCAACACGCTTGTCAAATCGCTTCCGCTTGGCTGGAAGCAGAAACTGGCCTTCTCGCTCGCCATTTTCCACAACCCGAAGATCGTGTTCCTCGATGAGCCGACTGGAGGTGTTGACCCGGCCACACGCCGTAAATTCTGGGAGTTGATATATGACGCCTCCGAAAGAGGGATAACGGTATTCGTCACGACCCACTATATGGATGAGGCTGAATATTGTGACCGGGTATCAATCATGGTCGATGGCCGTATAGATGCACTCGATTCACCCAAAAGGTTAAAAGAACACTATTCGGCACAGAGCATGGACGAAGTATTCACAAAGATCGCCCGCAAGGCGCAACGGGGGGATTGAGTGATGAAACAGTTTTTTGCCTTCGTTAAAAAGGAGTTCTTCCATATTTTTCGAGATCGCCGTACAATGCTGATCCTGCTTGCCATGCCTGTTGTGCTGGTCATTCTGTTCGGGTTTGCCATAACCACCGAGGTCAACAACGTCCGTCTTGCGGTATACGCACCCTCAAAAGATAACCTGTCGAGGCTCATCACCGACCGCTTCGACGCTAACCCCTACTTCAGCATAGTGGACATCGTACAAAGTCCGGCTGATATAGACAGGCTGTTCAGGGAGAACAAAGCTGATGTTATACTGGTGTTCGGGGAAGATTTCGAGAACAACCTAATGCATACCGGAGAGGCGTCGGTTCAGCTGATAGTGGACGGAAGCGACCCCAATACCGCAACTATGATGTCGTCCTATACCACGGGGATACTTGCCACCTATCAGGCTGAACTTTCTGCCGGCTCATCCGCCGGAGGGGGATTCACGGTCATACCGGATGTAAAACTACTGTACAATCCGCAGATGAAGAGTGCGTACAACTTTGTTCCCGGCGTAATGGGGCTTATCCTCATACTCATATGCGCCATGATGACCTCCATCTCTATCGTCCGGGAAAAGGAGCGGGGAACAATGGAGGTGCTTCTGGTATCCCCTATGCGGCCCATTAGCATCATCCTGGCTAAAGTGGTTCCTTATTTCTGTATCTCGGCATTCAATGTCGTAACGATAATACTTCTTGCGGTGTTCGTGTTGAAAGTCCCTCTTGCAGGTAGTATTTTCTGGATCTCCGTAATTTCACTTCTTTATATTTTCGTTGCGCTCGCCCTCGGGATTACGATATCTTCATTGGTGCAGAATCAGGTAAGCGCAATGCTCGCTTCGGCAATGGGTCTTATGATGCCGGTCATGGTCCTCTCGGGAATGATATTCCCGATCGAGAATATGCCCAATATACTTCAGTGGCTCTCCAACATAATCCCGGCACGGTGGTATATCGAAGGGATCAAAAAACTGATGATACAGGGGTTGTCCGTAGAATACGTATTGAAAGAACTGGCCATCTTATCTGTGATGGGGACTGTTTTGATAACAGTAAGCCTTAAACTCTTTAAAAACCGACTCGAATAGCCATGCTCAAATATCTACTCGAAAAAGAAATCAAGCAGTTTATACGCAACTCCCTGCTGCCCCGGCTGGTGTTGTTCATGCCTGTAATGATGCTTCTGATCATGCCGTGGGCGGCCGATCTTATCACCAAGAACGTGAAGCTTGTCGTTGTGGATCACGACCACTCTACTTTCTCACACAGGTTCGTAAATAAGGCAACTGCATCGGACTATTTTCTGATGTACGGCAGTTCCGGTTCGTATGACCAGGCAATGGAGCTGATCGAAAAGGGTGATGCCGACATCATCCTGGAAATACCGCATAATTTCGAACGCGACCTTATGCGCAGCGGCATCGCCCGGGTATTGATCTCGGCAAATACAGTGAACGGAACTAAAGGTTCACTCGGCAGTTCCTACCTTTCACAGATCACTGCCGGCTTCGGTGAAGAATTATCCAAGGAAACCGGCAGGCCACTTGTTGTCGAGCCGCGCAGTGCCACGCTGAAGGTCGTGCCCAATATCAGGTATAACCCAACTATGGACTATAAAAAATTCATGGTTCCAGCATTTATGGTTATGCTCATGACACTTATATGCGGGTTCCTTCCTGCGTTGAACATCGTCATGGAAAAAGAAACCGGTACCATCGAGCAGATCAACGTTACTCCGGTCGGCAAAATAACATTTATCCTTGCCAAACTTATACCCTACTGGATAATGGGGGTGATCGTACTAACACTAAGTCTTGTTATTGCATGGCTGGTGTATGGGATAGTCCCGGCGGGGAGTCTTCTTGCCATTTATACGGGCTTTGTGGTTTATGTAATTGCGTTGTCCGGTTTCGGAATCGTGGTCTCAAATTATTCGGCGACCATGCAGCAGGCGATGTTCGTTATGTTCTTCTTTATGATGATATTTATCTTGATGAGCGGACTGTTTACCCCGGTCAGCAGTATGCCGGACTGGGCCCAAAAAATAACACTCGTCAATCCGCTAAGATATTTCATCAAAATAATGCGAAGCATATTCTTCAAAGCCAGTACCGTCGCCGACCTTTGGTTAGATTATACCGTACTTGTGGGGTTCGCAATGCTGTCGAACCTCTGGGCGGTCCTGAGTTACAGGAAGACATCATGATTGAAAACGACATCCATTCTTTACAAATAATGGTTCATTTAAATAGTAATAACCCAATAAGATTTATAGAAAATGAAAGCAAAAATTTTATTCACAGCATTCTTTTCAATAATGTTTGCAAACATTGCCTTTTCAAAAAACGACGGCAAGCTCGAAGTGATGGTATCATTCGAACGTCAAGACGGCCTGGGCAGTAACCAATACGCTGTCTGGATCGAGGACGATGCCGGGAAACTTGTAAAAACACTCTATGTAACACGTTTCACTGCCGAAGGCGGATATGTTTCCCGTCCGGGCTGTACCCCGCAGTGGGTGGAAAAAGCTGATGCACAGAATATGAGCAAAGAACAAGTAGATGTTTTTTCAGGAGCTACGCCGGTCACCGGCGACCATACTTACACTTGGGATTTAACAGATGACAAAGGAAATAAAGTCGCTCCCGGCAAATATACTTTCATTGTCCAGGGAACATACTTCTATCCGGACAGTCAGGTTCTTTTCAAAGGAAGTGTCGATGTCAGCACATCGGAAGACGTGATAGTAGTAACTACACCCGAATATTCCACGGATGAAGTACAAAACAAAGGAATGATTAGAGGTGTAATAGCAAAATATAATCTTGAAACCTAATCCTTCAAGCAAGAAGTTAATAGCGTAAAATACTATGAAAACGACAATAACAAAAAACAGTCGATCCTCGAGATGAATGAGCAAATGTATTCAGCGATTTTTACCCGTGCGTCGACACGAAAATTTGATGCAACACTTCTTCCTTCTGAAACATTGGATCAAATTGAAGCGTTCATTTCAACTCTAGAGCCGCTTTTGCCTGATGTGGGACTTACCTACAAAGTTGTGAATGCCGACCAAGTCAAGGGTTTGGCACTTCCAAAAGCTCCGCACTTCCTGCTCATTTCGGGAAAGGAACACCCTTCGCGTAATATCTGCGCCGGATTTCTATTCCAACACGTAGTGTTGTATATGTATACTATCGGACTGGCAGCACGCTGGCTCAGCGGCGTCAAAAGTAAAATGATTGTTGAAGCTCAGTAGGTATCTTTTGTGCTTTATTCCAACCTTTAATTTGAGTAGTAACAAATTGATCGGCAAGATCGGAATATGACATACCTGTGAAGCAGGAGAATATAAATGCATCCCTCACTTCTTCTAATCGTATGGTATTGAAATTATGTTTCATCAACTTCTCTACTTTCTCAATTTCGAGGTATCCCCTATCCACTCTATCCAAATTCATTTTATAGAAGAAGAACGGATCGTAAATGGACTTGCCCGATGCCCTGCCCATAGAGAATACCCGTTTCATGATCTGAATAAGTTTCTTAGCGGAGTTGTTACAGTTGCATTTTTCTCCTTTCAGGAAATTTTCAAAGGATATTATAATATCCAAAGTGATCCTGTCGTACTCGATGTCGATAGGTTCCTTAAAGTTAAGAGATTTTGAAGTCCACGGGTTTATTATCTTCCTCGTACTTTTTGATCCTCAGATACTCATTCAGTTCCCGTTCCGATAAATTCTTTCTTTGGATAAATTCTTCGAACCTATTATATGAGTTCTTCTCTTTGGTATAGGTAGCCCGAACAATCTCTTTACCGATCAGGGTTTCTCGTTCTTTTAGGTAATTGCGGAAGTCTTTTAGGAAATAATATTTTTCCTTCTCCGGCATAAGGTTCGGCAATATCCCGTTATAGGCGTTTATCAGTAATTCGGGGGTGATTTTATACTCTTGCATAAGGAAGGCATGGTAATGCTTATTTAGAGTATTGGAGATGTTATTTAGCTGTGTATTGGATGTATGAGTGTCTGCGGATTTTCCTAATACACCATATGTCTCTGCGTTCCATAGTTCAGGCTTGACACGGAGCTTGGCGCTAAACTCCTTTTTATCGGAATTAACTGTTAATTTCACCATTACGGGGACTTTGCCCTCTTTGTCGATTTCTTTCTTTTTCAGATAGAAACTCACTTTAAATGTACTTCTGCTCATAATTCACAAAATTAGGTAGTTGAAAACTATTCTGAAGTACCTTTTCAGGACACGGCAGAGACTTTGTTCGGACAATCTAATAAATTAAATATAAGCATTTTACGTTTCGAGCTACCACTTTTAAAAGTGGTAGCTTATAAGTAGCTCGAATGTGTCTGAGAAGTGTAAAATGAATGTCAGGGAGAGGGAATAAAAAAACCTGAAATTCAGTCGAATTTCAGGTTTTTGTCTTGATAATGAGTTATTTATGTCCTTTTGCGCTCTTTGAACGCTTATTACTAAATAACCTTTAGCGGGATGGACGGAAAATGAACCTATGCACTTTCCGTTGATTACCAGTATTTTGTAAAGCCTGAAAACGGTAGTCCCACGATTTGACCCACGAAATTTCTGCACCAATTTTCAGTCTATTGCATTGTACCAATGAACTTTATGTAAAAATAGTAATTTTTTAAAGAAACTGATCATTCTAATGTACATTTATATCCAATCATTTTCTAAAATCATTTGACATTCTTGTTATAGGAATGAATGTCTATTTTGAAAATATATGAAAGTTAAGGTGTGATAATCAAGAAGTTTTAGTAATTTTGTGCCCAACTTTATACTTAAATAATGGCTACATACGATTATATATTAGGAGATTCTTTAGAAACTTTAAGGAACTTGGAAACAGATAAATTTAAACTGATAATTACTTCTCCCCCGTATAATGTGGGAAAAGAATATGAAGTTAAAGAATCAATAGAAAAATATCTTCAAAGACAAAGTGAAGTAATTGATGAATTAATAAGAGTGCTTCACCCTAATGGAAGTATCTGTTGGCAAGTAGGCAATTACGTTAAAGATGAAGAAGTTTTCCCTCTAGATATATTTTACTATAATATTTTCAAGAGCAGAGGATTACAATTACGGAATAGGATAATTTGGCAGTTCGGTCACGGCCTACATTCCAGCAAAAATTTTCAGGGAGGTATGAGACAATTTTATGGTTCACAAACTCCAGTGAATATACATTTAATTTAGACCCAGTAAGAGTACCTTCAAAATATCCAGGAAAGAAGCATTATAAAGGACCGAATAAGGGAAAGTACTCTGGAAATCCTAAAGGGAAAAATCCTTCAGATATTTGGGATATAGTTTTACATGATTGGGAAAATGAAATATGGAATATCCCTAATGTAAAAGCTAATCACAAAGAAAAAACAGAGCATCCTTGTCAATATCCTATAGAATTAGTAGAAAGATGCCTTCTGGCACTTACTGATGAATCAGACTGGGTGTTATATCCGTATGCAGGTGTAGGTTCTACAATCCTTGCTTGTCTCAAAAATGAAAGAAATGTCGTTGGAATTGAGCGTGTTGAAAAATACCGAGAAATAGGAGTAAAACGGATTGAGGACTTTATGAATGGACAATTAAAATTCCGCTCCATAGAAACCCCTATATATGACCATACTCAATCCAAGTTATCCGAAGTGCCGGAAGAATTTAAAAAAGAGAACCTATGAAAATATATGACCAGTACGATCATTTGAATGCTTTCAAATTAGTTCAGAAAAAAAATCTATATCCTGAACTTGTTGAAATAGTAGATATTCCTAGCGTGTTATTTGGAGAGAAATCACCTTCCGAAATTAAAAAACTCATTGGAGATGGATTCAATAGTAAAGGTTGGGCAGACAATGTAAAAGTAGACAATTCCAATCTCACCGTAAATTTTGTAAAAGATGGTGTAGGGGTTTGCTTTCAAATTGGAAATGTAGCGCGGACATATGCTGACATCCTTAAATTAATGCATTTGCATAATAAAGGAAAAATTGAAATAGGAGTAATGATTGTTCCGGCTCCCTCTGCATCAAAGACATTAGGTGCAAATTATGCTAGATATGATAGATTAGCAAGAGAGCTAAATCTTTATAAGGATATCATAACTGTTCCGATTTTAGCAATTGGGTTAACAAATCAATAATTATGAAAACGAGAGCAGACCGAATAGAGCAGATACGTACTGTGTGTCGGAGTGCGGAACAGAATAACTCTCCTACTTATCCGATAAAACATTGGAAAGGAGATACTCGTTTAGATAGAAGAATAATTCGTTTGGATCATGACTATTTAATGTCCCGAATAGAAAATTCAAGAACTGAGATTCAACAATTAGCTTATATAAAGAAACGAAATTTACGAGAAGATCATTTCGCTGATCCGGAATCTTATGCAGCTCAAAAATCTCAAGAAGAGATTTTATTGGAAATGATTCATTCTAAAGGCTTATTGGATGATTTAAGTAAGCGCAAACAAGAAGATCCTTGTATCATTACTTTTGAGGGATATTTAGTCAATGGTAACAGAAGGACGGCAGCTTTAAAGACTCTTGATACTAGATATATAGAATGTACAGTATTACCAGAGGACGCCACTCCTAAAGATATATATGCATTAGAACAACAATTACAGATATCTCAAGATTTTCGTGAGGATTATCATTGGATAAATGAACTTAGAAACATCCGTAGAGGGCGCGAAGACAAAAGTCTAAAATTCTCAGAAAGAGAGTTGGCGAACAATCTTCGAATGGAGGTCTCTGAATTAAAGAAGAAACTAAGAATGCTAGAATTAGTGGATTCTTTTTTAATATGGAAATGGATAAAGGGGCAATATGATTATTCGCAACTAGATGATGCCGAAGAAGCTTTTCGTCAATTGGAGAAGTCATTAAAAAAATACTCTAAAGATCACACAAAACAAGAGAAACTGCAAAATGAAGTATTTACTCTTATAGAATCTCGTCCAGAAAAAGGGCGTTTATATAATTATGTAACTGCCTTGATCAAGAATTTTGATCAAATCCAAAAACGATTACTAGAAAATAATGAAACGGCTTCTGGAGAATCTGAAACTGCAAAAAGCGAAACCTCTCAATCTGGCGATCTTATAGATCAGTTAATCGGAATAAATAAAACAGATAATTCTGACGAATTTAGTAATCCAAGTAATGCAGAAGATAATTCAAGTAAATTAATTGAAGCAATAGCAGATGTCTCAGCTGCGAATCAAGAACGCACTTCTACAGAGGCAGTTTATGATGGTGTAAGTAAGGCATTACGTGAATTACAAGGACTAATCGTATATAAAGATACCGCCAAACTTGAAAGTACAAAAAATAAATTACATCAAATAATCCATGTCTCTACATCTCTTTTAAAAGATATTGACTCTTTGCTTAATGAATCCCAATGATTGCCCGCTTTACTATAGACGTAGATACTTTAGTTAGTTCAATTGTTCTTGATGAGAAGAATGATCGGGCGATAAACGACCTAAAGCTATATTTATCGACTCTTTCAGAAGATTTTTCATATGAGAATCAGGTTTTTACTATTCCATGGTTCGAATTACGAAGAGGCATCAGCAATGTTGCATATATTCTTAAAAGAACTTCTTATTCAATAGAATTCGATAATCTTACAACACAACTTGTTCGAGATATCATTGAAGATCAGAAAAGTGTAAAAGAAAGAAAATCATCTTATCTAATAGCATCTGAAGATTTTGAAAAATATCTATCAGAAGCAAAATTTGATAGGACATTAAAACCAGAACAAAGGAGAGACGCCCTAAAATTACTGAATATTAGTCATGGAGCTAATTTCTCTGTGCCGGGAGCCAGAAAGACCACCACTATACTTGCAGTTCATTCTGTCTTAAAACAAAGAGATATTGTAGATAAGCTCTTTGTAATCTCTCCTATTAATGCATTTATTTCTTGGGAGGATGAGATAAAAGAGATTTTTAAAACAAAGCCATTAACTGTGGCCAGATTGCAAAAAATGGATATCATGAATTTTGATGATATGCATGCATTATCTCCAGATGTTATTCTCGTAAATTACGAGAAGCTGCGTAAAACTCTCACACAATTAATTCCCTATTTTATAAATAATAAAATTCATCTGATTCTAGATGAATCGCATAGAGTAAAAAGCGGATTAAATAATTTAAGTTATACTCAGATTATTAAACTCGCTGATTTGGCCAAGCGCAGGGACATTCTTTCTGGAACCCCTATGCCTCAGAGTTATCTAGATCTAATGCCTCAGTTTGATTTTCTTTGGCCAGGGCAAGAGATTGTGCCTGAGATACAGTCTGATACAGAGAATAGTTTGAAAGTAATTAATCAATCTATAGATAACTTATTTGTAAGGACAACTAAAAATGAGTTGGGATTGAAAGATCCAAATATTAGTTATAAATATATTCCAATGGGGCCGATACAAGAAGAATTATATAAGCTCTTCAAATCGGAAACAGCAAGAATTATTGCGGGAATTGATAGGCCTAATCTTCAAAATTTTAGACGAATTGGACGCAGTGTTGTAAAGTTACTACAAGCCGCAACCAACCCTATGCTTCTTACTCTTAAAGATGATTATGACGATGAGATTGTTCCTGTTCCATTAAATAAAGAATATTGGGAACTTCTAGAGGATTTTCGTAAATATGAAAAGCCTATAAAGATTGAATACTTAAAAGAACGAGTAAATGAAATATTAAGCGAAAGCCCACAAAATAAAGTTTTAATTTGGTCTTATTTTGTACGCAATATAAAAATCTTGGAAAGAATATTCAAAGATTATAATCCTGTTTCTATATTTGGGGGAATTCCTACTGGATCAGATGAAGATGAGTCTTTCAGAGAAGGGAGGATTAGGAAGTCTCACGAGGATGATAGCTGTCGTGTTATGATAGCAAATCCTCAAGCATGTGGCGAAGGAATAAGTCTTCACAGAATATGTCACTATGCTATATATTTAGATCGCAATTTTAATGCTGCGTATTTCTTACAGTCAATCGACAGGATCCATAGACTAGGACTCGCTGAAGGGGTTGAGACGAATGTTGAAATATTGATTTCTGAAGATACGATAGATGAATTATTAATCAACCGATTGAATGAAAAGATAGAAGCTATGGGGGATGTATTAGAAGACCCATACTTACATTCATTAGCATATGATCCGGAAGACATACCTAAAGATGATGAAATAGGCATTGATATTAAAGACTTCGAGGTAATAAAAAAGCATGTCAATAACCAATGAGCAAGAATTTGAAATATAAACCTATCAGCTTTGGTTACATTATTGCCTCCTGGCATATAGTAAATTTCCTATCCAGACACGAAAAAATAAAGCCTGACAAAATACACAGCTTTTTAATAAATTCCGGAAAGCTAGGAAGATCGTTTCCTGCAAAAGAAGGAATCAATCTAAGCATTTACTATAATTTCACCTGCATAGATAAAGGATATTTGAGTCTTACACAAGTATCCAGAGAATCTTTTATTCCATTATGTGATACCGATGAACCCAATATCAATGTATTGCGGGCAATCTTAAAGGAAATTATTTCATGTCATAATTTTGAATGGTTAATATTCTATGATCCTGATCCCGAAATATTCAAGGAGTATTTGAGTAATAGCGATCCAGAATGGACTATTATGTTAGACAATGCCAAATTATTCAACTTTGAAGACGATAGCGTTCTAGCATGGTGGGATGATATTTTACTCAAATACGAGAACTATAGAGAAGAGGTGAAAAAGGCAATTGGGGATATTGGCGAGAAATTGACATATGACCATGAAATAAGTCGAGTTAACAGTGATGGACATCGTCCTGCAAAATCATTTGTCAAGTGGACTGCGCGAATAAGTAATACTTTTGGGTTTGATATTTTATCGATCAAAGGCAAAAGATTTTCAGAGATGGATAATGAACGAGATAAAATTCAGATAGAGGTAAAAGCTTCTGAAATATCTAATCTGGAATCATTCCGTTTTTATGTACCTAAACCTGAATGGCAGACTGCATTAAAAAATATCGATAATTACTTCTTTTATTGTTGGCCGGGAATAAATATACAAAGAGAGACTGCCATTGCTGCCCCTTTTGTTATACCTGCAAAGGAATTGCTTACCCATATGCCCAAAAACATTAGCCCAATTGCAGAATGGTCTGAATGTCGTTGTGTTCTAAATATTTCAAATTATAAAGTTGTATAGTATTAACCATATGCCATTAAATAAGCCTTTGTCTGTAATTTTCTTTTAATACCTTCTCTATATCTGACTCCTTATAAAGAATCTTCCCGCCTAATTGATGATAGGGCAAAAGGCCATTATCCCGGTAATCTTGAAGAGTCCGGCGGCTTACTTTGAGCCGTTCGGAAATTTCTTTATCGGTCAAAAACCGTTCTCCATTTAATGCAGGTTTACAATCCTCAACCATTTCTTCGACGTTGGCTACCATGCGATCGAGCGTATAGCAGAATAAAGCAACGACCTCGCTATCCTTTGTTATCAGTTCGCTTTTCATCCTTCTGGGGATTTTATTTGTCAATCAAGTTTAGTATATCCTCAGACAGATAATACATCTTATATCCGATCTGAGTATATGGCAGCATGCCGTTACTTCGATAGGTTTGTAAAGTACGTTTAGTTACATTAAGTATTGCACACACTTCATCCCCTTCGAGCCAATTCTACATCTCCTTCTTCTTCGAGTACCGATTACTACCCTCGTCGATTTTCTTTGCCGCTATTTCCAGGGATGACATCATTTTATCGAACGCTCCCCGGTCTATAATTACTACATCCATATTACAGCTTTTTGAGTGTTGAATAATATTACGACTCAAATATATAAGCAATTATTGGAGTAAATGGAAGGTTTAAATAGTTAGGAATCTTGTGGCCGGAAGTGGCGTCGACATATTTAAAATCAACGGGCAAATTATCAAAATAGAACTGATTAACGGTTGGAAGTTAGAAAGGCAAAATGCTCCCAATCGGCACAATATAATGAGGCAAATTGTAACCGGAAATGCCCAGAATCTCAATACAATCGGATTTAATTTTGCATAACGCAGCACTCCGAACCAAAATATGCTTAAATTCACGTATTTAGCCAAGAAAAGTACGGCAATTTGCAGAGAAAGAAATTTCTTATATTCTACAAATATAGGAGAAAAATGGGGCAAATCGCAGAAAACAAACCCGAATTTATAGGGTTTTCATCTTTAAGCGGGAGTAAAATACAGTTAAAAAGCGCAAATTGAATATAAGAAATTTTTACTCTTTTTCTTGATAATCCCGAGTTCTCATTTCACTGTATTTCCCAAATTGGCTTATAACTCTAAAATTTTAAGTCATGAGAAGAAGTACTTTTAACCTCATTTTTTACATCAAAAGACAGCAGTTAAAAAGAGATGGTCGCTGTACGATAATGGGTCGAATAACAATTAACGGGAGCGCCAAGCAGTTTTCTTGCCAGTTGTACATTAAGCCTCAAATGTGGGACACTAAGGGCTATAAAGCTATCGGTTGTTCGGATGAAGCCCGCAATATCAACGCAGAATTAAAGCAGATCATCAAAGACATCACGAAACATTATTGGGAAATCCGGCGAGGGATTGGCCCTTTGACAGCGGAAAGAGTTAAAGCTGCTTATTTCAATGAAGGAATGGAGTGCCGAACATTACTTCAGGTATTTACCTTGCACAATGAAGATATTGCAAAACTGGTAGAGAGTAAATTCCGATCACAATCTACTCTCAATAAATATAAAACAGTATATAAATACCTGGAGGAATTTCTTTCGTCCAAATACCGGCTGAAGGATATAGCGCTTGTTGACCTTCGTTATAGTTTTATTGCTGAATTTGAGTTGTTCCTCAGAAAGAAAAAACATTGCAGCACTACGACTGTATGGATTTATTTAATGCCGTTAAAAAGAATGGTGAATATAGCCAGAGATAATGGCTGGATGCATATAAATCCGTTTTCGACGCATTATATCAGCCCGGAGAGAAAAGACCGTAATTATCTGACGACAAAAGAACTGGGCCTGTTGATCAATGCAAAGTTTGAGAAACAATATTCCGAAGTGCTGCGCGACCTGTTTCTATTCTGCTGTTTCACTGGGGTTACCTGTGCTGATTTACCCGGCCTGACCAAACGCAATGTAAGGAAGTCCGAAGAAGGGCACGTATGGCTATCGTATATAAGAAAGAAAACAGGACTTGCGTGCAATTTGAGGCTACTGGATATTCCTTTAAGGATAATACAAAAATATAAAGGAGTAGCGGAAGACGGTAAATTGTTACCGGTGCCGAGCTATGACAATATGAGAGTAGGTATAAAAAAGTGATTGCCGAAAGCGGAATCAAGAAGAATATCACTTGGCACATGAGCCGCCATACCTATGCGACTGAAATTTGTATGCTCAATGGTGTTCCTATCGAAACGATCAGCAAAATGCTGGGCCATTCCGATATTAAGACCACTCAAATCTATGCCAAATTAAGTGATACGGTAGTCGAGCGGGATATGGAGGCTTTATCAGAAAAACTCTCCAAAATATCCGAATTTTCTGCGGTGTTATTATAGGAAAATGGCGGACTTTCCGAGTCCACCATTTTCAAGTATTTCACCGTAAGCTAAAAATTCATCGCTGACAGGGATTGCTCGACATTTGCCATATCCCGCATGATAGAACTGTCGAGGACTTTGGCGTAATGCTTGGTCATCTTCGTATTGGAGTGTCCGAGTATCTTTGCTACGTTCTCCATTGATACATTGTTGGCTAAAAACACTACAGTAGCCGCCGTATGCCGGGCTACATGTGTAGTGAGCTTCTTCCCAATCCCGCACAGATCGGCGATCTCGCGCAAGTAGGCATTCATCTTCTGATTGCTTATTACCGGAAGCAGAACGCCTTTTCGTTGGCATTCCGGGTGATCGGTATATTTCTCGATTATCCGCAGGGCAGCACTTAATACAGGAATATTACACATATTCCCTGTCTTTTGCCGATTTTTTCGGATCCATAATGATCCGTTGTTGTCTTTGACAAGATGTCCGGGTGTAAGTTGCTGAACGTCGATAAAGGCCATGCCGCTCATGCAGCAGAATACAAAGATGTCCCGCCCCTGTTCGAGGCGCTGCACAGGAAACCCCTTATGAATTATCCGTTCCAGTTCTTCCTGTGTCAGGAACTCGACGTTCTTTTCCTCATGCCGGAACTGGATACCGAGGAATGGGTCTTTCTTCATCCACTCATTTGCCAAAGCGATACGGACTACCTTCTTAAGGTTTTTCAAATGTTTAATCGCCGAATTGTGCTGGCAGTGGCGCACGGTTTTCAGATAAAACTCGAAGTCCCGGATAAACTGGCCGTTCATTTCTGATAGTGAAATATCATCCTTCCCGTACTGGTGTGATATATACTCCCGAACATAGGACAGCGATGTATCAAATTTCTCGACTGTCGAAAGGGAAAAGTCAATGCCGACCAATGCCCGGCATTTCTCGTTATGCTCTCTGTACACTTCGCAAAGAGTTTTACCGTTGGCTTCCTTGCCGTAATAGCGGTTCTTAATTGATAATGCCGTTACCGGTACCCCGTCTATTTCCAGTTCACGCTTCATCTGGTAAATCCTCGCCTTAACCGTACTTAAATAGTGGTTAAGCTCACGGGCGGCATGGTCTTTACCGTTGCTGCACTCCTTCGCCTGGTTCCATGACGCAACAGGCACCGTCCTCTTTACCATGACTTCTTCGATACGTCCGTTTACGGTGATACGCAGGCATATAGGCGCCTCGCCGTTCTTTCGCAGTTTCGACTTTTTGATAATAAACAACAGGCTGAACGTAGATTTTTGCATCTGTTTCATAACACTTGAATTTTGATGTTAAAACTAATAATTCAAGTCCATTTTGGCTTTACGCAAAACACTGTGAATCAGAACATAAAAACCTAATTCGTGGAACTAAGCGGGAAAATAAAAAGTCCCACGATTTGCCCCGTGAAAAAGAGTATAAATCGTGGGATTTTGCACTTTTAGCAAAAAAGAAAAACCTTCGAAAACTGCTCGTTTTCAAGGCTTTACCGTGATTTGCATCACTCTCTGGCGGTATGGACGGGACTCGAACCCGCGACCCCCTGCGTGACAGGCAGGTATTCTAACCAGCTGAACTACCACACCGTTTTCTGATTAAGATCTCTCCCGTTCAGCAGTGCAAATATAATACAAAATTCAAAAAGCGCAAAATATATCAGGAATTTTTAAAAAAAGAAAAATTCACACTTCCATAACTTCTTGTTTCAAAACATCTTGAATCGTCCGAGAAATTTATATTTTTAGAATGTTCGAGAATAAAAATACAGTTTTCAGTCAATAAACCATTGCTAAAAATCATTTCCGGCAGCGTTTCCGAATCATTAATATCATACGGCGGATCGGCAAAAATTATATCGAACTTCCTTTTGCACGATTTAATGTAAAGAAACGCATTAGCCTTAACACAAAACAAGTTCTCCAGATTAAGTTTTTTAGCAGTATTACGTATAAAATTATGGTGGACAGCATTCAACTCTACGGAAGTAACCGATTCCGCCCCCCTGGAAATAAACTCGAGACTTATAGATCCGGTACCTGAAAATAGATCCAATACGGCAATATCCTCCAAATCATAATTACTATTAAGGACATTGAATAAATTCTCCTTTGCAAAATCAGTCGTAGGACGAGCCCTGAGATTGCCAGGAGGAGATATAATTTTACCTTTTAGTTTACCGCTAATTATTCTCATAAATAATCCCGAACATAATTTAAACGTTCATCATTAACGTCACCCTGCAGCAGTATAGGATAAGTCTTTCCCAGGCTTGTAAAGACCAACTTAAGATGTCCGGTAATAAAAGAACAATCTTTTAATGCCAGACAATCGGCATATATAATTTTACCATTCTCTGCCGTTGCCAGACAAATATCATCACCACTAAAGTCAAGAATCATATTACCGGAAGTATTCATGGCTTTAAGACATACCTCCGATAGAACACATCCGAACTCGGCTTTATTTCCCAAAGAGACAAAAAAAGTTTCATAAATATTTTTATCCACACTGAAAATCACCATTAAATCGCCTATTGCAACAGGGATAATTTTTTCCTGAACTTCATTTATATCTAATGAACTTAGGCGGAAGTAACTTTTGATCAATCCGGGATCGTAAATTTCTTTAGGAACAATAACTGATTTATGGCTTTCGAATTCAACTTTAATATTATCCTTATCCGAAGTTTGTTCTATAAGAAATTTGCGAATATGATCCGAGTCTCTGCAGTCCTCGAAATTAATTTTCCGGCCATTATCAAAACAAAGTCCATCCGCTGAAACGCGAATGGACATTATATTTCTCAAGCCGGAATTTTTATTATTATTCACGACATCGTTTATTTGATCCAACTTCTATTATTCCCAGTTTCCGGCTTCATTGTTAGCTTCCGTAAGAGAACCAACTTTAAGGCCTGGGTATCTGTTCAATGTGTTTTTTGTACGGTCGATCAGGTTTATTAACTCCTGACGATCCAAATCATGAAGGAAAGTTTTATAAGGAGCCTTAGCTTCGAAAACCTGAACTACAACACTGGATTCCGTTTCAATTTCAGCAGCATCCATTATAAATTCCTGACCGCCCGAGAAAGGAATAATACGAATTTCCTGAATATCCCTTTCAGTAAATCCGCGTCCGGAATATATAGTATCTTTTACAGGCATTTGGAAATTCACAATTATAACAAGACCCTGCGCAACAGCCAAAGAGTCATCCATAGAACCGACCGACATCTGATACGTTAAGGAATCGTGAAGAACGAAATTTATCAGAGTATCGAAACTCGAAGTAAATCTTCCATTTACCTGCTTGTAAGCCCTCTGTGCAGAGCGAATATCTTTTAAGCGTTGAACAACAACAGTTTCCCTTAATTTACGTTCTTTTTCAAACTCCATCGGTGAGGCAAACTGCCTGTATAACACCCAACATAAAACTATCGTGAGTAATAATAGAATAAGTTGAATTACTTTTTTCATCGTTATTTTAATTAAGTTTGTATGCGCTTCATAAAAATATCAGGCATTAAAGATATATAAAAATAAAATACAATCCCAATGCTGAGCAAACATATTTCGTTTTGAATTTACGGTAATTTTAATTTTGTTCCAACATCCGGGCAAAAAAATTTAATCGAAAAGCTCTCGGAATTCACTTCCGAGCCCTTTAACAGTAAAATAATAATTGTCAACGGGTATGCCGGAACAGGAAAAACTTCCATAATTTCAGCATATGTCAAGGCACTTAAAAAATTAAATATTAAAAGCGTTCTGTTGGCCCCTACAGGACGTGCAGCAAAAATCATGGCTAATTTTTCCGGACAGAGCGCATTCACTATTCATAAAAAAATTTACCGGCAAAAATCGTTGTCTTCTGAATTTTCGTCCTTCAGCCTTGCACCGAACCTCAACAAAGATGCCGTATTTATAGTGGACGAAGTGTCGATGCTATCTAATTATTCGATGGATAATAACATCTTCGGAAGCGGAAGATTATTGGACGATCTTATGAAATTCGTAAAAAACGGAACAAACTGCAAATTGGTTCTTGTGGGGGATTGCGCACAGCTGCCTCCGGTAGGCCTTGATAATTCTCCGGCATTAGACGCCGACCGTATGTCGCAGTACGGGGATATAGAATTGGTCACGCTGGACGAAGTAATGAGGCAGGAAGAGAGTTCGGGGATACTATTTAATGCAACATTGATCCGCTGCATGATCGAAGAAAACATAATAGACATTCCGATGTTCCGGACAACTTTTCCCGATATTCACAGCATCGAGGGAGGTGAATTTCTTGAAAAAGTATCAGAATCATATGACAAATACGGCATAAACGATACTATCGTAATTACTCGTTCCAATAAAAGGGCTAACAAATTCAACGAAGGAATAAGACGGTACGTTCTTAGTAGGGACGAAAAGTTAAATTCAGGAGACATGCTTATGATAGTCAAAAACAATTATTATTTTGCCGCAAAAAAAGAAAATGAAGAGTCTGATTTTATCGCCAACGGCGACACAGCCGAACTGGTAAAAATCAAAAAGTTCGATGAACAATTCGGTTTTAACTTTGCAGATGTGCGCCTTAGGTTTCCTGATTACAACGATATGGAACTCGACTGTAAGATCAATCTGGACACACTCGAAAGCATCTCGCCATCCCTAACATCAGAGCAAAGCAGGGAGCTTTTTTATAAAGTAGAAGAGGATTATTTTAACCTAAAAACAAAGAAAAAACGTTACGCTGCTATAAGGGAAGACCCTTACTTCAACGCCCTGCAGGTTAAGTTCGCATACTCGGTAACGTGCCACAAATCACAAGGAGGTCAATGGAGCTGCGTTTTTATAGACAAGATGCTCTTCGGTGAAGAATCGATGTCCAGGTATCTTATGCGGTGGCTGTACACCGCTATTACAAGAGCGACAGAGAAAATTTATTTGGTCAATTTCGACGAGAGGTTTTTCGAATAATTATTTAAAATGCTATATTCGTAAAAAAATTCCATGCAGCAATATTTGGCTCTTCTAGACCACATCAAAAAGAATGGGGTTCAGAAAAACGACCGTACCGGCACCGGTACTTTAAGCGCATTCGGGCATCAGATGAGATTCGATCTATCTGAAGGGTTTCCGCTTTTAACCACAAAAAAATTATACCTAAGGGCAATAATCCATGAACTTCTATGGTTCCTTAAAGGCGATACGAACATAAAATACCTTACTGATAACAACGTACATATCTGGGACGAATGGGCAGATGAAAACGGCAATCTGGGACCGGTTTACGGCTACCAGTGGAGAAGCTGGCACGCATGCGACGGGAGGGTTATAGACCAAATTTCAGATGTTGTCGAAAGAATAAAAAAAGACCCGGATTCACGAAGACTGATAGTCAGCGCGTGGAACGTAGGGGATTTGGATAAAATGGCGTTGGCTCCGTGTCATGCTCTGTTCCAATTTTACGCAGCTGAAGGGAAATTATCATGCCAATTATACCAGAGAAGTGCGGATGTGTTCCTCGGTGTACCGTTTAACATCGCGTCTTATGCATTGCTTACAATGATGATCGCACAGGTTACTGGTCTGCAACCAGGAGAATTCGTTCATTCGTTCGGCGACGCCCACATTTATTTGAACCATTTAGAGCAGGTCGACCTTCAGTTGACACGAACTCCGCGCGAGCTTCCGGTTATGGAAATAAACCCGGATGTAAAATCTATCTTGGAATTTAAATTCGAAGACTTCACACTTAAAAATTACGATCCTTATCCTACAATTAAAGGAGAGATTTCTGTTTAAATATATGATATCAATAATCGTAGCCATAGCAAAGAACGGTGTCATAGGATGTGAGAACAAACTTATCTGGCATATACCGGAAGATCTTAAAAGATTTAAAGCCATAACCTACGGCCATCCGGTGGTTATGGGAAGAAAAACATTCGAGTCTATCGGAAGGCCCCTTTCTGGAAGAACAAACGTAATAATCACCCGTAATCCGGATTATAACCCGGAAAATTGCGTGACAGTAGACAGCATAGAAAAAGTAAAAGAACTTTTCTCCGATGAAAACGAAGAGATCTTCATCATAGGCGGAGGAGAGATATACAGGCAGTTCATCCCCATAGCTGATAAAATTTACGTTACCGAAGTAAGTTCCGATTTCAATGGCGATACTTTTTTTCCTGAAATCTCCAACGAAGAATGGAAGGAAACGTTGAACGAACCGGGTAAAGACGGCAATAATATCCCGTACGATTACGTTTTTAAGGAATATACTAGAAAATCAGATCATGATAGAAGAACCGATGTTAGTATCGATCGATGAAATAAGGAAGTCTGTCAATTCCATTTCTCTCTCTGATAATTTAATAATTTCCAGCGACTTCGAATCCATGCGCATAACGTCCGGATTCCCTGTAAAAGTCGATGGAATTATTATATCGATATGTCTCGAAGGATCGATCCAACTTACGATCGGAATGAAAAAATACAAAATTCAGAAAAACGACATGATGTTTATTTTACCGGGTAATATCATAAAAACGATGGCTAGAAGCGATGATTTCGATTCGGTATCGATGATATTTTCCAGGGATAATCTCATGAGTATTCACATCGATATTCCCTCTATGCTTCCGACGATGTTGAGTATAAAGGAAAACCCTATCAAAAGGCTGACGGAAAGAGAAATAAAAATTCTCATGGAATATTCCGAAATCATTAACAGCAGATCTTCGGCGGTTAACGGAATAAACCGAAATGAAATAGTTCACCATCTTCTTATGGCATTGTTTTTTGAGATTAGCAATTTCTACAGCGTAGCTCTCGAATTGCAGAAAAACAAATCCAGGAAGGACGTTATTTTCGAGCAATTTAACAACCTCGTTTTACAGCACCACAAAGAATCGCGCAGCGTAACATTTTACGCGCAGAAATTATTTATCACCCCTAAACACTTATCCTTCGTCGTCAAAGAAGTTACGGGTAAAACCGCTGTGGAATGGATAGACACTTGCATTATACTGGAAAGTATGTCATTGCTGAAATTTTCGGATATGACGGTCAAACAGGTTTCCACCCATCTGAATTTCCCTAATCAGTCGTTTTTCAGCAAATTCTTCAAACGACACACCAATATGTCACCGAGCCAATATAAGGCTAAATAAATCACTTATTAGTTTTAAGAGTATAGCTGAGCCCTATCCCAATGGAGTAATTGAACTGTATTTTCCTTTTCTTATCATCCGGCATAGCCTCCCTGTCGTATATCATCAGCCAATACAGGGATGTCGTAAGAAACTTGACCGGTGTAAAATCGAGTTTATTTTCCCAGCGTGCGATCGGCGAAATGGAAAAATCGTAAAAAGAATAAAATTTGGAATCAAAGGTCAACATGTCCTTTGCGAATTTTTTCCTGTAATTTATATTTACAGAGGGTCCGCCCATAGGTTTTACGTGCTTGCCAGGGTCTATACCGTGAGCTCCATTTTCGGATAATTCATCATTTAACACGAACAACAGGGTTCCTGTCAAAGGCGATATAACGATTTTCCACGGAGAATCCTTCGGATTGTAAGTGAAACCGAGACCCAGTTCTATTGTTCCCGGGGACATAAAATCCGAAACAAGCGTCTCGTTAGTTCTGGACTTGTATCCTTTCATGTATTGCGACCGCATATTGAACCTTCCGGAATAGGACCAGTTGTCGTTAATAGACCATGCGATCAAAGAACTTAATTCGAATTTATCCTCATTTTTAAAAACAGTGGTATCTATTATGCTCACCCCAAAACGTGTGTCGAACCTGGTAGTGACAGAGAGCTTTTCTTTAGTATACTTATAGATCATATTAAGAGTAGACAATCCGTTGAAAGTATTGTCCCCTCCGGCGGCCCAATTCGAGAAATATATCTGTGTAGCCTGGACAGCCGCATTGAGTTCGAAAGAATTACGATCCTTTCTCTGCCGCTTCCTCTCCGCCGCCCACATACTTTCAGTAAGATATTCAGGACCGAACATTTCTCCTGCAGCAAGACTATGGGAGTCCGGAGATATTCAGACAGCATCTATATCGGCCCCATAATCGTATTTCATACTGAATTGGGAGAATAATTCGATTCAGCAGAATAAATTGACAAAAAATAAAACAAAGACAGAACGCAGAATTATATTCATACCACTTAAACTTATCCGACCGTAAAATTAACATATTATGCATAGAAAATTCATTATTTTTGCATTAGAAGTAAAAAACTCTATACAATGAAGTATTTCGGTGCACACGTCAGCGCTGCAGGGGGGGTAGAAAATTCTCCGTTAAATGCGTTTAAAATAGGAGCTAAAGCGTTTGCTCTGTTTACAAAAAACCAACGTCAATGGGTCGCTAAACCATCAACAGAAGCCTCGATCACCGGTTTCAAGAAAAATTGCGAAGAACTGGGCTATCTTCCCAAATACATTCTTCCGCACGACAGCTATTTGATAAACCTCGGACATCCGGACAATGAACTCATAAAAAAATCTAGGGGATCTTTTAACGAAGAAATGACACGGTGCGAGCAATTAGGTCTGGATAGACTGAATTTTCATCCAGGAAGCAACCTCCGCGAAATAAGCGAAGAAGAATGTATGGACCGTATCGCGGAATCCATAAATATAGCATTGGAAATTACAAACGGCGTAACTGCAGTAATAGAGAACACGGCAGGCCAAGGGTCCAATCTCGGATATAAATTCGAACACCTGCGATATATTATCGACAGGGTTGAAGATAAAAGCCGTGTAGGCGTGTGCCTCGACACATGCCATCTCGCTGCTTCTGGATACCATTTGGAGACTGTGGAGAACTGCAACGAGACTTTTGGGGAGTTCGACCGCATAGTAGGCTTCGGATATCTGCGGGGAATGCACCTCAACGATTCGCTAAAACCTACAGGAAGCCATCTGGATAGACATCAACCGTTAGGTAAAGGACAATTGGGACTGACCGTATTCCAATATATTGCCAGAGATAAAAGATTCGACGATATTCCGTTAATACTTGAAACCCCTGACGAGAGTAAATGGGCGGAAGAAATAAGCCTTCTTTACAGTTTTACAGAAGGATAATTAAAGATTTACAGACATCGTGAACCGCAGATCAGGTTTTTTGGAGTCGCTTGGAAAAAAGACGGCTCCTTTAAACTCTATATCGGCATTACTCATCCTGAAAGGATTCGCGTTAACACCTACTTCCAGACCATACGAATACACTTCACGACGTTTCGTATTGTTAACTACCGACAATGTTTTAAATGTCGAATATCCGCCATATAGTCCGGCATAAATACGTTTTATATATAATACCCCGGGAATTCCCCCATCCGGATAAGCAACAGGGAATTTGTAATCGGCCGAGGCGGAGAACATTTCTTTCGGAGTGAAATTATATCTTACGCCATGCGGGAACAATATATTGCTTACGAAATTATAAATATCTTCTTTCTGGTACTGATACAGCCCTATTAACCTCAAAGAATGGTTTGCAAGTATTCCCGAAACATAACCGCCTCCGTAAAACGAATAAATATTACCGAACCTCCCGGAGAACGGAGCTCCTCCATACGATAAACGTGAAAAATATCCGAATTTAGGATAAATATCCCTGTATGCCATTCTTGCATTTGCTGAATAATATAAACTGAAGTCCACTTTCTGGTATCCGTTCCGGAACCCTTCAGTTTTATAATCATAAACCAAAGTATTATAATGGCTTAAGGAAACCGAAGGCGTCAAGGTTTTGAGCCAATAGCCTCCTGAAAGATTAAACGGAAGATATACACGGGTATTCAAGGTAAAATAATCCTTGGCTTTATAGTTCGGCTGAAATGTAAGATAACCGTCCGGCGAACCTGCTATGTATCCATTTTTACGTCCACCGTATTCTACACCCACTTCAATTTTGGGTGCGAAAAGGTCGAAGTGTAATTTCCCCCTTAAATAATTTTCACCGTCCGCATATCCGTAAGATAAAAATCCCGTCACTGTACTTAAAACATTCTGGCTGATAACGGTCACACCGAAGTCAGGTTCGAATTCACTTTCATCGGATAACCTGAACGGATCGAAGCTGAGAGGAGCCCAACTGTGGACATTGAATAAATGTAGACCTTTTCTATATCTTTTATTTTTCTCTTTCCGCGTCTCTGTATCGTAAATTTCGACGGAATCGGCATTTACCACGTCGAACTGAGCCATAGGGGCATTAAGAATATTTTGAGGTATATTTCTATAATTTACTACGGTTTTGACCTCCGAATCAATATTCTGCATTGAAACAAAATAACCGTTTTTCCGATAAGTGACCTGAACTGTTCTTTTTCCGTTATTATCCACGGAAGGCATTATAGAACCGTATGTGGATTCCGTAATCCGGTATTCTTCAGAATCACTCAGATCTATATAATGAACTTCGTCTTTACCGCTTTCGATTGAATTAAAAAATAATTTCCCGTTCGCAGCAGATAAATTACTAACAGTTACATATGAAGAAGGTTTGATAACAGAAATTTCCCCGGAACCAGTATCGATACCGGAAATAAACATCCCTTGTTCTCCAAGCCCTATAAACGATAAAGAAGAAGTATTTTTATCCAATGCAAGTCCGTGTACGGATATATTCTCAGGGAACGGAACACTTCTCAATAAGTCGAAATCTTCATCATAAATCATTAATGAATATCTTCCTTTATTGTATTCTACCGCGGAATAACCGACATCCGAAAAAACCGGAAAAAATAAGTTCCCTAAGTTTCTATATGATTTTTTATTTTTTAAACGTCCGGCAGCTATATCCACTTCCGCACTGCGCAATACCGAATAATTTTTCTGCTCCCAGAAGGTTCCGGCACGATATTCCGTCCATATTACCTGTCCGTCATTATAAACAGGCCGGGAACTGATATCTCCTGTATATGCCAGTGTTTTTTCCTCTCCGGTTTCAGTGTTAAGCAGTACGAACCGTGATGTATTTATAAGATCGTACTTTACGGCAAAAACGACGGAATCGTTCACGAAATAAGGATAAGAATAGAGCGTATAACTCCGGGAGGGGCTCTCCGCAACATCAGCGCTGTTATCCACCTGCGGCAAAGAATCCCATATTCCTTTCAATTCATCGAAAGTATCCCTGAAGAGTTTTTTAGACGACGTTCCGTAATATTTTTTATAAGCAAAGTTTCTGGGAAAAATGAGATACGGCTTACGTGTCGAATATTCGATAATATTTTCCCAGAAATCCGGCCCATACATACGGTAAGTAAAATTTGTGATCTGATAACCCAGATTATAATGATTCGGTATATAATCCTTGTACGAACCGCAGAACCATTTATCGACAGTAAAGATCCGTGTATCACTGCCATCGAGATAGGCGCGGTATTCCAGCGTAAATTCCGCCTGTAATCCTCTTCCGTAGGATGCGAAAGCGGTCTCTGCAAACGTAGCGTCACCTTCGAGGAACCATATCGGAACCAGCAAACCTGCAGCACCGACGGACTGCTCTCCTATAATATATCCGAAATACTTCACTACGTTACGGTTAAGATTACTTATCTGTACAACATGCCTGTATTCATGTATGGCTAACTGTTTCAGCCATGGAACTGCAAATGAATTCACGGGAGGAGTCAATACCAGCTCCGCATGTTTCGGTGCCCACGATACAACTCCGTTCGACTGTAGGTTATATCCGTGAAGGACAACCGGCAGTTTTTTCGCCCTTCGAGTCAGTCCGTAATGCAGCGAATTATAAACAGTGTCGATAGTTTCAAAAACTACCTCCGACTGCTTCTCGAAACCTTCAGGAAAAATTATTTTATATCGTTCATTATCCCTCTGCCACCATTTTACGGAATACGGATCCCGACCTTCATCGTAATACTGAGCTGAAAGTGAAATTACTGTAAATAGAAATGCTGCGAGGAAAAATAAGCGTTTTACCATAATTTTAACCTCCGGCTTTTTTCGCTTTGTAACCGGCTTTTATCAGCAAGTCGACAATACGGTCGCGGAAGTCGCCCTGAATAATAATTTCTCCGTCTTTTGCACTGCCTCCTACTCCACATTTGGTCTTAAGTTCGCGGCATAATTCTTTCAAATCGTTCTCATTACCAGCAAACCCTTTTACTATGGTGGCCACTTTACCTCCCCTGTTTTTTCTGTCGAGCCATACGCGAAGGTCCTGCTTATCAGGAGAAACAGCCCCTATTCCGGAATCTTCTTCCGTTTCGTATTTAAAATCAGGATTTGTGGAATAAACCACATTGAGTCTTTTTTTCCAATCGTTACTACTCATTTCTATCTTTTCATTCTGTAAAATACTCCTAAAGGAAGCGATTTTCCTGCTTTATCGCCTACAAATATTTCTCCGCATTCTTCTTCACGGGGTTTACCGAAAACCTGATTAGCAAGGGTCTTTGCCACCAATGCCGATAACCCCATGGAGTAAAGGTTCATAACCAGAAACGAATTCTTATCGGCCAATATTTCCCGGCAGCATGAAAGAAGATCGTAAATATTTTCTTCCAGTATCCACTTTTCCCCATCAGGTCCTCGTCCGTATGCAGGAGGATCAAGAATAATTCCATTATATTTTCGTTCTCTCTTAACTTCCCTCCGCACAAATTTAAGTGCATCATCGACGATCCACCGGATATTGCTCAGGCCGGAGAGCTTCATATTTTCCCGCGACCAGGTAACTACCTGCTTAACCGAATCCACGTGTGTAACTTCTGCACCTGCACTAGAAGCAGCCAGCGAAGCACCTCCCGTATATGCAAAAAGATTCAACACCTTTTTTTCGGGAAGTTGTTTCACACTATCGTAGATATAATTCCAGTTCTCCGACTGCTCGGGAAAAATTCCCACATGTTTGAATGAAGTGAGACCGAGCCTCATCATCAGTTTCATCTCTTTGTAAGAATATGAAACATTCCATTGAGAGGGCATTTCTTTTTTATAATTCCATTCCCCGCGATCATCACTCTTCTTATCCTTGTAAAATACGGCATCCGCCATTCTTTTCCATTCTTCATCGGTATCGGTTTTCTGCCATAAGGCCTGCGGCTCCGGCCTTCGGACCACATATTTTCCGAATCTTTCGAGTTTTTCAAAATCACCGGAGTCGATAAGCTCGTAATCTTCCCAGTGGTGCGGAGTAAGTAATTTCATTATTCTTTGTTTTTTCCAACGTAAACCACCATCATTTCACACTGTTCACAATCGAAATTTAGGTCGAATATATGTTTTTTATTTTTTATACTTAACTTTCCCCTAAGGTTACTTTTCTTTCTCAGACATTCACCGATCTCCCTTCTGATACAGTACTTTGTCCGCATTACGGTTTTGCCTTTATAACCACACTGTTTCTCGAGCCCGCTTTCTTCTATATCAGCACCGCATTCACTGTAAAACAATTCCGACAGCCTGTTGGTAATATTTGCACGGTAGTCGAGTTTTTTGAAATACATTTTAGTTACATATCTACCTACAGGTCTAATTTCCCGTTTATAGAGCGACAAGCGCTTAATATCCAGTATTCCCAGAACATTCCGCCTTAGAGCGGATATAATCGATGCCGGAACAAAAATATCTTCCCTTATGATTCTAAGACCATCTATACGATAAGCTGTACCTCCTGCCTTTAAAACGGTATCCGTAATTTTTTTTCTGTTATTTTCCGCATCCTTTGCCGTCTGAAAAACTCCTTCGATATCTTTTTCAGCAGTGACTCCATCGGGTGCAGTAATTCTTAGTCCTACTTTAGTTTCACTGAGATAAAGTTCTGCATCGACAAGAATAGTCCTAATCGAATTATGATTTTCAATAAAATTATAAAAGGAATGATCGTGATTCCTGTAAACATCCATCCCCGGCCTTATTCCGTCTGGATTATTCGGAAAAACAGTATTTCCTTCAGCTGTATTCACATTAGTTCCTGTAACTGATTCCGAATCCGAAAGAAACAAAAGACCGTCTCCGTTATTGATTTTTTTACCGGTTTTAACAATAAAACTTTTACCAGAAACAGACTGCACTTTTCCGATATATTCCCCTACGGATTTAGGGGTTTTAAAATTTGAGACATTTTTATCATTACTCAACAAATAATAGTCCGTAAATCCGCGTGAAAATGTTTTTGCAGGATCAGATGCAAAGTTTTCATTAACCAGATCCCCGTAAGAAGACTTCAGCATATCGCCGCGCGAATGTAATATCCGGTCAAGATTAGCCCTGTAATACGACACGGTATTTTTAAGATATGCCATATCTTTCAACCTCCCTTCTATCTTGAAAGAATCCACTCCTGCCATAATAAGTTTTTCTAAATGAGATGACATATCCATATCCCTTACTGAAAGCAAATGAGCGTTATCGATAATTTTACGGCCACCTGAATCTACCAGATCATAATCCCACCTGCATGGTTGCCTGCACTCTCCCCTGTTGCCGCTCTTCCCAGAGGTTACATGGCTCATGTAACACTGTCCGCTGTAACACACGCATATCGCTCCGTGTACGAATACTTCCAACCCTATCGTCGTCCGACTCCGTATCGCTTTTATTTCATCAATCCTTAAGGCTCGTTCAAGGATGAGCCTCGAGAATCCGGCATGCTGAAGAAATTCAGCCTTAGACGGTTCGTTAATAAATGTTTGCGTGGAAGCATGAAGGGGAACAGGCGGAATATCCATCTGAAGAAACGCCATATCCTGTATTATCAGTGCATCCACTCCCTTCTCCCATGCCTCGGTAGCTATCATCTTAGCCTGTTCGAGTTCTTCATCATAAAGAATGGTATTGATAGCCATATAAACCTTAGCTCCGTACCGGTGCGCATATTTGACCAGCTCACCGATATCTTTCATACTGTTGCCTGCGGAAGCACGGGCGCCAAACATCGGCCCCCCTATATATACGGCATCGGCGCCATAATTTATAGCGGTCTTTCCGTATTCAAGATTTTTCGCGGGAGCAAGTAGTTCCAGTTTACGCATTAATCTGCCTGTTTACCACAAAGGTACAATAAACACCTTAAAATTTCTAACTTTGCAGCAAACGTCTTTATCGAATGAAACCTTTCAACGACTTTTTAACATTCGTTTACCGGATCCTCCTGTTATACATTTTATTCATGATATGCAGGATAATCTTCTATATATATAATCTCGATCTGACAGGGACAATAACATGGACGGAATTTCCAAAACTCCTCAAAGGATCTCTCATATTCGATTCGGGGTCGATATTTTATATAAACCTGCCGTTCCTGTTTTTTTCATTACTTCCGTTCAGATTCAGAAGCAACAGGATTTACCAGAAAATACTTTTATGGGTGTTCGTCATCGTAAACAGTTTAGGACTGGCGATAAATATAGCCGATATATTTTACTACCCTTACAAATTAGGCCCGATCGCTTCGGACGACCTCCACTTTACTACGAACGGAAATTTCGGATCACTTATGTGGAGCTTCTTTAAAGATTTCTGGTGGGGGTTCATTCTATGGGGAGGAATAATTTTCGCTTTGTGGTACGGATTTAAAAAAATCGGCTACCGCACGACGCAAATCAAAAACAATTTCGTTTATTTCTTCTCCCAACTGGCATTACTCGGACTGGCGGTTTTTACGGCGGTAGTATTGATACGCGGCGGAAACATATCCGGAGCGACATATCCGATAAACATCAGCGATGCATCCTTATATGCTTCTCCGTCAAAAAACGGACTTATTCTAAGCAACCCGTTTGCACTAATAAGAACCATGGGTCAAAGCGTCTATTATCCGCAGTATTTCCAGGAAGAAGAACTCGATGATATTTTTACTCCGGTACATACACCTCCCTACGAATCCATAGTAGAAATAGAAGGACATCCGAATGTAGTGATAATAATTCTGGAGAGTTTCGCATCTGCGCATATCAAGTCTCTTTCAGATCAATTCCCCGCAGATGATCCGGGTTATACCCCTTTTCTGGATTCATTGATAAATAACGGATTTATATTCCGCAGCGCATTCCAGAACGGGATACGATCCATAGATGCACTACCGGCAATATGGACCTCTATCCCATCTTTTAAGACCCAGTTTTTATCCATGCCCCAGTCTTCAGCTCCGATGCTGTCGCTTCCGGAAATAATGAAAACAATGGGCTACACCACCGCATTTCTGCACGGAGCCGTCAAAGAATCGATGAGTTTCGTAGCATTCGGGAACCAGGCGGGTGTACAGAAATTCGTTTCACGTGAAGAATATGAAAAAGAAAACGGCAAAAACGACTTCGACGGCAAATGGGGAATCTGGGACCACAAGTTTTTTCCGTTTGCAGCAAAAAATATAGATGAATTACAGGAACCTTTCTTTGCCACGATGTTCAGTCTGTCGTCCCACCATCCCTTCCGGCTTCCTGCGGAATTCGAAGGAAGATATCCGGAAGGTAAAATGCCGATACATAAAATGATAGCTTACAGCGATGAGGCATTAAGAAACTTTTTCACACAGGTATCGACATACGACTGGTTTGATAATACAATATTCATCATTACCGGCGACCACGGCTCCGGAGCAGACAATGAAAAATACCTGAAAACTCCATACAATTTCTCCATCCCGATATTATTTTATTCGCCCTCGATGGATCTGCGCGGAGAGAGTTACCGCGCAGCAGGCCATATGGATATAATGCCCACCCTGCTGGCTTTGTTCGGTTATGAAGAACCGTTTTTCGCCTTTGGAAAAAACTTATTTTCCGACCGGACTCCGGATCGTACCATAAATTACATGGGATCTTTCAATACCATTACAGACAGCCTGTTGTATATATTCAATGAACGTGATCTTTCAGCCGTATATAACTATCGGACCGACCCTTTGCAGGAAAATAATATACTGGATGAATTTCAGGAACCGGATTCAGTACTGATATGGACAAAAGCATTTATCCAGCAATACTATAAACACATAAAGGAACGCAACTACATGCCATAAAAAAAAGAGACTTTAAAACTCCCATTTTTTAATATTCTAAAACACTACTGTTTTATTTTTATAAGTTAGAATTTTTCGCGCGATGTGTTTTCCGACAGCTTTCGAAAGAACTATTTTTTCAAGATCCCTTCCTTTCCTGACAAGATCTTCCACCGTATCCTTATGTGAGATCCGGGTAATGTCCTGACCTATTATGGGCCCGGCATCCAACTCTGCAGTAACATAATGGCTGGTCGCTCCGATAAGTTTAACTCCTCTTTCGTGGGCAGCGTGGTATGGTTTCGCTCCAATAAAAGCAGGTAGGAACGAGTGATGTATATTTATGATTTTATCCGGATATTTTTCAATCATTTTATCCGATAATATCTGCATGTAGCGAGCAAGAACTATAAAATCCACATTGTTGTCTTCGAGAAGCCGGAGTGTTTTTTCTTCCTGCTCCGCTTTATTTTCTTTGGTTATGGGAATACAATAGAACGGAATACCGAACCTATCCGCAACTTCACGCATATCTTCGTGGTTGCTTATTATCATAGGTATCTTCACATCCCACTCCCCAGCGGTATATCTCGCAAGCATATCAAACAGACAATGCGACATTTTCGAGACGAACACGGCCATATTCGGAACATAGTCCGAAAAATAAACCTTGAAACTCATATTATATTTCTGAGCATACAACGTGTCGAAATACTCTGTTATGCGGTCCTGAGGAATAACAAAACCTTTAAGTTCCCACTCCACCCTCATAAAGAATATATGCTCTACTTTATCTACATGTTGATCGAGGTAAATGATATTACCCCCGTTTATATTTATAAATTCAGTAACGGTAGCGAGGATTCCCTGTTGGTCGGGACAGTGTATAAGTAATATCGCTCTCGTTCCGTTTTCTTTCTTAGCCATCAAACCGTCATTATTTCTTTCTCTTTCAATACGAACATCTCATCCACTTTTTTGGAATATTTTTCCATAAGCTTCTGTGCACTCTCCTCGCCGTCTTTCGCAACATCTTCCGACATACCATCTTTTTGTGCTTTTTTAAATGCTTCGACAGCATCGCGGCGGGAATTACGAAGGCTCACACGAGCGGTCTCCACTTCCGCTTTAACCTGTTTTACCAGTTCTTTACGTCTTTCTTCGGTAAGAGGAGGTATAGACAAGCGAATATGTTCACCGTTATTAGAAGGAGTAAGACCAATATTAGCGACAAGTATCGCCTTTTCCACTGCAGGAATAAGATTTTTTTCCCATGGCTGGATAAGCACGGTTTTAGCATCGGGCACAGTTACACTTGCTACCTGGTTCACAGGAGTCGGCGTTCCGTAATAATCCACCATAACACTGTTCAAGAGGTTCGGGCTTGCCTTTCCCGCACGTACATTAGCCATTTCTTCTTCGAAATGATCGATAGCCTTCTGCATTTTCAATTCGGCAGCATTCAAAATATCTTTCGGTTCCATATATTTTACTTTTTATCGATTACTTACTATAGTTCCTATAGATTGTCCATCCAATACTTTTTCCAGGTTTCCTTCCGTATCCATATCGAATACTATCAGCGACAGATCGTTCTCTTTACACATGGTAAATGCGGTAAGGTCCATTATTTTCAGCCGACGTTCATAAACTTCGTCAAATGAGATTTTATCGAACTTAGTTGCGGTCGGATCCTTTTCAGTATCTGCAGTATAAATTCCATCTACCCTTGTACCTTTAAGCATGATTTCCGCTTCGATCTCGACACCACGCAATACGGATGCCGTATCCGTAGTAAAAAACGGATTTCCAGTACCTCCGGCAATTATTACCACATTTCCCGATTCCATATACTCAACAGCCTTATCTTTCGAATAAAGCTCTCCGACCGGCTCCATACGAATGGAAGTAAGGACTTTGGCCCTGCATCCGGTGCTGGTAAGCGAAGACTGTAATGCTAGAGAATTTATCACCGTGGCAAGCATACCCATCTGGTCGCCTTTTACCCGGTCGAAACCTTTGGATACACCGCTAAGTCCGCGGAAGATGTTACCGCCGCCTATAACTATTCCTATCTGGATTCCTTTATCTGAAACGGCTTTTATCTGCTTAGAATAACTTTCGAGTTTTTCGGTAGATATACCGTAACCAGAATCGCCCATCAGGGATTCGCCGCTAAGCTTAAGTAGTATTCTGCTAAATTTTCTCATTTCGTATTATTCCATAAGTTCCATAAGTTCGTCTAGCTTAGGAGTAAGAATTATCTCCGTACGACGGTTTCTCTGTCGCACCTCAGCTGAATCTCCATCTTCAAGAGGAAGATATTCTCCTCTTCCTGCCGATGTTATACGCGACGGATCGATATCATTATTCTGGAGTATTAATCTCGTTACGGTAGTCGCTCTTTTTACGCTAAGATCAAGATTATCCTGTAATTGTCCCGATCCACGGTAAGGTACATTATCCGTGTGTCCTTCCACCATGATGTTTATATCAGGATTTTGTGCCAGCACGACAGATAATTCTTTAACTGCGGCAGCTCCCTGCGTATCTATATTGAAACTTCCGGATTTGAATAAAAGTTTATCCTCCATGGAGACATAAACATGGCTCCCACGTTGGGTAACAGTGAGCCCTTTGCCCTCGAAGCCAAGCAGAGCATCGGTAACTTTTCGCCTGATCTCTTCGAGTGCGGCCTCGCGGTTACGAAGCATCTGCTCGAGCTCAGCTGCATGTTTTTCCCTTTCCGCAAGCATTTCACGGCTTTTATTGAGTTCTTCCTGACTGTTCTGTAATTCGATAAGCATTCGGGAAGCCTCTTCGGAATTTGTCTCTAAAAATGTTTTATAGTCATTTTTCAGCTTTTCATGTTCAGCACTCAATACATCGAAATTCTGCCTGCTTTCATCAAGATCATCCCTCAGCGACGCAATAGTATTAATTCCGCGTATTCTTTCTGAATCCAGACGCATAGCTTCTGCGTTAAGGCTGTTGTATTTTTTTGTCGATACGCATGAACTTGCCGTGAACAGTATCATTAGTGCGGCAGCGAGTATACTGTATTTTTTCATAATTTAAATTAACCGTATAATACACAAAAGTTTACTTTATGTTTTTCGAGCACGAAGATAAAGAAAAAACTTGATAAATATAATATGATTGATTATATTTAATTATTAGACTTTTGATATTATCTTTGCGTGTTTTCCGGAACTTATCCGGAATTATATGTTTTTGACCGATGCTAGATAGAAATAACAGATTACTATATAAAATCGATAGTCCGGACGACATAAAAAAATTGTCCCCGGATGAGCTGGTGCAATACTGCGATGAATTAAGAGATTTTATAGTTACGGAACTCGCTGAGAATCCGGGACATTTAGGATCCAGTCTGGGAGCGCTCGAGTTAGGTGTAGCCCTGCAATATGTTTATAATACACCGAACGATAAAGTCGTCTGGGATGTAGGCCATCAGGCTTATGCCCACAAAATAATAACAGGACGCCGAGATAAATTCTGCACAAATAGGAAGCTTGGAGGGTTGAGTGGGTTTCCCTCGATAAAAGAGAGCGATTACGATTCGTTCGGAGTAGGTCATTCTTCGACTTCAATATCAGCAGCATTGGGAATCGCTATCGGAGAGAAACTGAATAACCAACAACATAAGGTCGTGGCCGTAATAGGTGACGGCGCTTTGTCAGGCGGACTCGCATACGAAGGACTTAACAATGCGGGAGTCGAAAAAACCGACCTTCTTGTAATATTGAATGACAACAGAATGTCAATCGACAAAAACGTCGGTGCAATGAAAGAATATCTTTTAAATATAACTACTTCCGGCAAATACAACAGATTCAAAAACGATGTTTGGAAATCGCTTGCTGATTACCCAAGGATCAGAAGATGGTTTCAGAAATTAAGCAACGTCGTAAAACTTGGCATTTTACAACAAAGCAACCTTTTCGAATCTTTGAACTTCAGATACTTCGGCCCTATCGACGGGAACGACGTAACGTATCTGGTCAAAGTGCTTAAGGACCTTAACAGTATCCCTGGGCCCAAGCTTCTACATATACTTACAGTAAAAGGCAATGGGTTTAATCCGGCGATAAAAGACCAAACGAAGTGGCATGCACCGGGTAAATTCGATCCCGATACAGGAGAACTGGAATGCAATTGCGGCGAAGACCATCTTCCGCCTAAGCTGCAGGAGGTTTTCGGGCATACGATAGTCGAACTCGCTGAAAAAAATCCGAAGATAGTAGGTATAACTCCTGCCATGCCTACCGGGTGCTCATTAGATATCATGATGGAAAAAATGCCTGAAAGGACGTTCGATGTGGGTATTGCCGAAGGACATGCGGTAACATTCTCAGCCGGACTAGCTACGCAGGGTATAATTCCGTTCTGCAATATTTATTCGTCTTTTATGCAGCGGGCTTATGATAATGTCATCCACGATGTAGCACTGCAAAATCTGGATGTGGTATTCTGTCTCGACAGAAGCGGATTGGTAGGCGAAGACGGTGCAACGCATCAGGGGGTATTCGATATCGCGGCATTCCGGTCAGTACCGAACGTAATAGTTTCTTCCCCTATGGATGAGAGCGAGCTTCGAAATTTAATGTACACTGCACAACAGGGAGGTTGCGGTGCGTTCGTGATCCGGTACCCCAAAACACGCGCACTTAGCAAAAACTGGGAAACACCGTTTACCACACTTCCCATAGGCAAAGGACGCGTTCTGAAAGAAGGGGAAAATTTAGCCATTCTTTCCTTCGGGTTTATAGGAAACAATGCAAGGGAAGCTATTGAAAAAGCTGAAAAAGAAGGGATATCAGTAGCCCACTACGACATGCGTTTCGCCAAGCCTCTGGATCATGAATTACTTCATGAAGCAGGTAAAAAATTTAAAAATATTATCACTATCGAAGACGGTGTTATTAACGGTGGCTTCGGCAGTGCCGTGCTCGAATTTATGAATGATAAGAATTATCGAACTTCCGTCCATATGGTAGGAGTGCCTGATAAATTTATCCCCCACGGGACAATCAAAGAACTTCAGCACATTTGCGGAATGGATTCCGAAGGAATTCTGAAGAAAATCAAAGAAATCAGTTGATATATAACATTTATTGCTTATATTACGTTATTAAAGCAAAAACCAGAAAACATAAAAAAATATTAGCATTTGCGTTTTTTTTAGGACTTGCTGTAAGTTCATTCGCACAAACCAGCAACGGAGGTACAATTTTCCAGACCATTAAAATGGAGGAAGCAAAATCACAGGCGGCAAAGGAAGATAAGTTGATCTTCGTAGACATTTACACTACATGGTGCGGACCATGTAAGACTATGTCTGAAAAAATATTCCCACAAAAAGAAGTAGGAGATTATTTTAACAGCAATTTCATAAACGTGAAATTCGACGCGGAGAGAGGCGAAGGTATTCAAGTAGCTAAAAATTATAATGTAACAGCTTACCCCACCTTCTTGATATTAGATAAAGAAGGCAAAGAAGTAGGAAGAGTTGTCGGCGCTAAAACCCCTGCCGAGGTTTTCATCAAAGACGTTGAAAAGGTAAGGGAAATAAAAAAATAGCAGAAAAATTTCTGCTTGCAGAAGGATAAAGTTTAATAACAGTAACTTTTTGAAAGTAATATCGTTATTATTGAAATTGAATAATATTATGAAAAAATTATTGGTAATTATTCTATCCATGTTAATTATACCGATAGTGTCCGCACAATCCGGTAACGGTATTGCTTTCAAAAAGATAACTTTATCTGAGGCTCGGTCCGCAGCAGCTCAGGAAGAAAAAATGATCTTCGTAGACGTATATACCACATGGTGTCCTCCATGTAAATTTATGGACGAGAAAATATTTCCGCAAAAAGAAGTAGGAGACTATTTCAACAGCAATTTCATAAACACGAAATTCGATGCTGGAAAAGGCGAAGGAATTAAAATCGCTGAAATCTATAATATCAAAAACTATCCTACATATCTTATTCTGGATAAAGAAGGAAAAGAGCTTGGAAGAATTACCGGAATGAAAGAAGCAGGGGTATTAATTGATATGGTGGAAAAAATCAGGAACGGGAAAAAAGATTAATTTTTCTTTACCGTAGACAGCATACCGCAGGCAGCGAAAATGTCTTCACCCCGGGATGAACGGATGGTAGTTGTAATACCTTTTGCAGATAATGCATCGCGGAATTTCAACATATTATCATAAGAGCTACCTTCCAGATCGCATTCTGGGATGGCATGAAAACGAATCAGATTGAACCTGCATTTCAATCCGCTCATAAGTCTTGTTATTTCTTTTATATGACGGTGGGTGTCGTTTATTCCACGGAACATTATATATTCGAAACTCACACGCCTTTGCCCCGTAAAATCGTATTTTTTAATAATATCTATTATTTTACGTATATCGCAGGTACGCTGCAAAGGCATGAGGTCCGCTCTTTCTTCAGGAACAGGGTTATGCAGACTCACGGCAAGGTGAACTTTGGTACGGGTTAAAAATTCCTCGATATTATTCAATCCAATAGTGGATAAAGTAATCCTGGAAGGACTCCAGCCGAACCCCCATTCGGAAGTAATTATATCGATACTTTTAATTACCTGTTCCAGATTATCCAGCGGCTCTCCCATTCCCATGTAGACTACATTAGTTAGTTTATCACTTTCCGGAATGGATATGATTTGATTTACAATTTCTCCTGCCGTAAGATTATGTTGAAATCCCTGTCTTGCGGTCATACAGAATTTACATCCCATTTTGCATCCTGCCTGAGATGAAACACATAAGGTAGCCCTGTCTTTATCCGGAATATACGCACTTTCTATATATTTACCCTGGAGAGTCGGGAAAAGATACTTTTTCGTTCCGTCCGATGAAACCTGAACGTCACTATAACCCAATCTGCCAACGACAAATCTTTCTTCAAGAATAGCCCGGTTTTTGGCTGAAATATCGGACATTTCATTAATACCGGCAATCCTTTTCCCATAAATCCACTTTACAATCTGGTTAGAAGTAAATTTAGTCATACTACAATCAACTGCAATATCGCTTATTTCCCGTAAAGTTTTACCTATGAGCCATTCTTTCATGGAACTGCACTGATGATGAAATGTTAAAATACTTCTACGGTGAAATCAGTATTATATTTTACCAAAACCCACTGATTATTGATCCATTTTCCCGAAGGTTCCTGTTTGAAAGCATATGGCACCTGCAGAATTTTTCTTTCGGTACGTCTCAGATAATCCGCATAATTACGTCCGTAACTCTTCATGGCTACGGTAAATAATTTTGTAATATCGTAACCGCGATAAGAATATTGAGTAGGGAATTTACCAAATTCGGACAGATATTTTCCGTCGAATTCACGTATACGCGAATCACTTCTATCACTGTAATAGGTAGTTACATAAGCTACATTAAGTTTAAAGAATAGCTGTTTATCCAGATTTGCAAATCTGGTCCACCTGTTATTTCCTATTACCGTGATATCGTAATAACGACCGGACCTGGAAGATATTGAATTTTGTATCGAACTTAGTTTTGTCAATATCTCTTCGACAGCATTTTCATTATCGGAATTCAATACGATAACATTTTTTTTATCCAAACTCAACGTACCGCTATAAGCTGATGCTGCTTTACCTTTTGCGTACTCTATGCTGGTATATCCGGCAGGAAGAACATCCCTTAATTCAGAAAGCATTCGCTGGTCGGCACCGGAATCTCCATTAATTAGTATTATATTATTTTCCGAAGAAAATAAATTTTTCATCTTATCGTACTTACCAGCTACCGAAGGAGCTATCTGGTAAACATATTGATTACCTCCTTCGAATGCTCCCAATGGAGAAACGATGGGGATGCGTTGTTCTTCAGCAAACCGCGCCGCCGGAACGAACGTATTTTCATATACAGGACCTATTATAAGATCGGATCTTCTCAAGGCATCTGAATTAAATATACGTTGCACCTCTTCTACGGATCGTTTGGTATCGTAAACATTCAGATTCACCGACACACCTTCGGTCTTCAATTCCTTTAATGCCAGTAGCATTCCGTTGTAAAAATCCACAAAATTATCTCCTCCGGAGGTAAACGGAAGAAGAACGGCAACATTTACAGCACCGGAAACTATACGGCCTTCGGACTGAAAATTATTTTTAACGTTATTATCCCTGTTATAATTAGGGAATAATACCGGACTTCGGTCCGTATCCGCAGCATTCCTCTCAAGATAAATAGCAGTACTCATCACTGTCGTAGAATCTCCATATACCGGAATTTTAAGAAGAGATCCGAATTTCAAGCCATCCTTAAGCAGTTCCTGATTATAAAATCTTAAAGTATCTATGTTTATGCCTTTTTCACGACTGATGGAATAAAGAGTTTCTTTCTCTTCGACGAGATATATCTCAAAACCGGGAAGAACTTCCGACAGAGAGCCTGTATATTGCTCGAAATTGTCTTTAACTTCGGACTGGTTAACCGATCCTATTATTGATTTAGGAATGAGAACTTCTTGTCCGACCTTGATATTCATAGGATCGAATCCGGGGTTTGCTGTGATAAGATCGTCTATATTAACCGCATATCTTTTGGATATCGAATATGCCGTCTCCCCTTTATTAACCACGTGTCTGGTTACACGCCTGTTATTGATCCTGCCGAGAATATTTTTCTGATCGTTCTCAATCGTATCGTCTGAGACTGGTATCTTTATCACCGAACCTTCAATAAGTCCTTCGACAACCGTAGGATTATATTTCGTGATTTCGTCCCTGTCTATCCCATAGGTTCTGCTCAATGAAAATAGCGTTTCGCCTTTTTGAACATTATGTACATAAAAATGCTCTCCGCCGACAATAACCTTGTTGTCGGAACGTACATTAATGCCTTGAGAGTATCCCCCAAGGCAACATAAAGTAAAAACGAATATTAAAAAAAACTTTCTCATTTGTTTTCTTTATTGTCCAGAGCCCGTAATCTGAGGGCCGTTATAATTTTTTTCGTATAGAGCGGAAAATCACCGTTCATCATCCAGGAATAATAACTCGGTTCATCTCGGAAGACATCGCACACCTTCTTCCCTTTATGTTTACCGAAATTAAATACCTCATTCTTGTTTTTATCATAAATGATTCTTCCTGCAAAATCCACATTAGACGTTTTTGTTGAGAACTCGGCCAGAAATTCTATATCGTTTTCCAGATCCTCATACCTATCCAACTGCGCCAATAAAACTTCGTAGGTAGCTCTTGTATCCGCTTCTGCAGAGTGGGTATTCTCAAGGTCCTTCTGACAATAAAATTTGTATGCGGCTACAAGCGTTCGTTGTTCCATTTTATGGAATATATTCTGAACGTCTATAAATTTCCTCTTTTTAATATCGAGATCGATTCCCGCTCTAAGAAATTCCTCGACAAGTATCGGAATATCGAATTTATTTGAATTGTACCCTCCGAGATCTGAACCTTCGATATATTGCTGCAGAGATTTCGATATGGACTTAAATGTCGGGCAATCTTTTACATCGTCGTCGTAAATTCCATGTATCTGTGAAGATTCATACGGAATTGGGATTCCGGGATTTATTCTTCGCGTTTTACACTCTTCGTTTCCATCCGGAAAAACCTTTACCATGCATATTTCAATAATCCGGTCTTTTGCCGGATCCACTCCCGTAGTTTCCAGATCGAAGAAAATTATAGGCCTGTTGAGTTTTAGCTTCATCCGGATTACGAGTTAATTATCATAGGCATAAGAAGCATAAGGATATCATACTTACTTTCTTCATCCGATACCGGCTTAAATACGCCTGCACGCGTGGAATCAGCCAACTCCACAACCACCTGCTCCGTCTCTATATTTGCGAGAATTTCAGCAAGGAACGTCGATTTAAAACCTATTACCAAAGGTTCCCCATCGTACTGGCACTGCATGGATTCTTCCGCTGAAACAGAGTAATCTATATCCTGAGCCGTAAGTTTTATACATTCGTTATTGATGTCCAACTTTATAAGATTGGTGGCAGGATTCGAACATACGGCAACACGCCTGATAGAATTCAGGAGTTCAACTCTGTCCACGAGTAACTTATTAGGATTATTCGTCGGTATTACAGCATTGTAATTAGGATAGGTGCCCTCTATAAGACGGCAGATAAGAATATATTTTTGAAGCGTAAATATGACATTTCTTTTATCGAATTCCATTTTTATCTCCGCATCTTCCTTGCCTAAAATATTTTTAAGAAGATTTGCAGGTTTCTTAGGAAGTATAAAAGATGACACCACGCCGTTAGTTTCGTCTTTTATTCCGCACCTTACCAGTTTATGAGCATCGGTAGCCACAAAAGTAAATCCATCTTCCGTGATATTGATAAAAATACCGTTCATTACCGGACGCATCTCATCTTCAGCGGTAGCGAATATGCTTTTTTCGATTCCTGCACGAAGATCCTCGGAGGATATCGACAATTCGTTCTTTTCAGTATCATCCAAAGCTGCGGGTTTCGGATAACTAAGACCGGAAGTTCCTGGAATCACCAACTTACCGGATTTCCAGCTGATACTTACTTCCCATGTATTTTCATTTGCTTCGAAGGTAAGCGGCTGATCCGAAAATTCACGAAGAGTATCGAGAACCCTTCTTGCCGGAATAGCGATTATGCCTTCTTTTTCAACGTTTTCGATTTCAAGACGTCCCTCTATAGTAGTTTCCAAATCGGACGCGGTTATTTTCAACTCGTTCCCGGAGAGTTCGAAAAGAAAATAATCGAGAATTGGCAGTGTGTTTTTGCTACTGATAACTTTACCGGTAGACTGAAGGAGATTCAGCAAAGATGCACTCGAAACTATGAACTTCATTATATTTTATTTTTTGATTTACAGTATTTAACGCTGCTTAAAGCAACATATTTCCAATTTCCAAAGATATGTTTTTTTTCAGAAGGATACAAGCTTGTCGATAGTATGGGAAATAATATTTTCAATGAACGGACGATAATCGGTTTGAGTCTGTTTAGCTGCCCTCTGAGCTATTACTGTACATATAGTGGTGGCATGGTGGCCGAGCATTGCAGCTAATCCGGCAAGGGCGGAACTCTCCATTTCGTAGTTCATTATGCGCATGTTTTCATAAGAAAATTCCGCAAGGTGCCTATTAAATTTTTTTTCTGCCAGTCCGAGTCTGACAACTCTACCCTGAGGTCCGTAAAAACCGGGAGCAGAAACGGTTATTCCCCGTAAAAATTCTTCTTGGAAAAGTGAATTGAGAAACTCCGAAGAACGCACAAAATACGGAGTGGCAAAAAGGGGATTCCACTTCATATGCTCCATAAATATTCCCTCAGCGGCACAATCCGAGACACCCTGCCCTTCCTCGTAAAAATTCAACAGTCCGTCCAAACCTATCGACATTACCGATATAATTCCCGATCCTAAAGGAATATCGTCATGAAGGGCGCCTGAAGTTCCAAGGCGAACCATAAAGAGGGATTTTTTAACATTTTTTACAACTCTTGTCTGGAAATCGACATTTACCAAAGCATCCAATTCGGTTACCACGATATCTATATTGTCAGTACCTATTCCTGTAGATAAAACGGAAATTCTTTTATTTTTATAATAACCTGTTATCGTACGGAATTCTCGGTTTTCAATTTCGTATTCGATTGAATCGAAATATTTCGCAACCATTTCAACCCTTCCCGGGTCTCCGACAAGTATGATTCTGTCGGAAATTTCTTCCGGTTTAAGATGAAGATGAAAAACAGAACCGTCATTATTGATTATCAATTCCGATTCGGGGATCGTTCTCATATTTTAAATGTTTTAGTTCGGAATCAATTTTTAAAACCTGCGGTACAACCAGCTCATTTTCATCCGCCATAATTATATAATCCGCATATTTATCTCTTTCGACATCAGTAATCTGCGCCTCCATACGTTTTTTAACGGTTTCGTAAACCACTTTGTCACGCTTCACTACTCTTTCAATACGAATAGTTTCCGGAGCATTGACCGTTATTATTTTATCAACATCTTTATAGTAACCGCTCTCTATAAGGATCGCCGATTCCATAACCGAATACGGACAATCTTTATTTTGTTCCACCCATTTATGATAAATTACCAATAATACAGGATGAATTATATTGTTCATTTCAGCCAGCAGTTCTTTATTTTCAAATATCTTAGCTGCAATATATTTTTTATCGGGCTTTCCATTTTTATACGAATCGGCTCCGAGAAGCGATTTAACCGAATCCACAACACCGGAGTCTTTTTCCAGTAATTGTTTCGCTTCAAAATCGCAATCGAATACAGGTATTTTCAATAAAGAAAATATTTCCTTTACAGTGCTTTTACCGCTTCCCATACCTCCCGTTAGTCCAACTTTCAGCATAATTTTATTTTTTTTCAAATAGGAGTTCAACATATAATGGATCCATACTTTTTATGAATATACCTTCGCATTCTTCCGTATATATTTTAAAATATTTATCAATATTGATTAAATTATCGTTGTAATCGACATAAAGCCTTATATCATTTTCTATGTTATCGGAAAAACGAATTCTGGAAATATTCACTTTTACAGTCACTTCGGAAGGAAGGGTAATCGGTATCAAATCTGGAGGAACATTTATAACTTCAACCGGAAGGGATAATTCCAGCTCGGTATATTCGTCTACCTCTATCGAATAAGAAACATTTTCGATCGGCAAAACGATATTCTCTATAGGAGTAAGAGGAACATACCCCCTCAAAGATCTGTTAACATTATAAAAATGCCTGCTTTCCGTGTAAACCCCTTTTAAAGTATCGAGCAAAGGTTCTACAGATCGTACATCTATAGAATCGGGATCTATAGATATCTCCCCTATCTGCATATACTGTCTTTCATACTCCACCGCAATGCGGCTTATAACCGGAACCCTTTTAACCTTTATATCCGAAGTAACAATACGTAAAGGAGGGGTTATTATGGAAATAAGGTTGATATCCGTTAACTGTGAAGATAGTGCAGTAAAAAGTGATGATGGCCTTATCTCACTTTCAACGCTGTTTTCAACAGGTGTAATATCCAATCTGCTTATATCTACATATTCGGTATTGGTCTCAGGATGGAGTTTATATTTTATAAGTTTATACCCTTCCCCGTTCACCCTGCATTCCACATCATACGTATCAGCAAGAATACCCATGGTTCTGTTAACGTTATTTTCAATTTTCACAGGAATAATAATATTCGTATCATAATTATTCCCGAGTTTATTAAAATCCCACAATCCGAAGGCTATCATAACAAATATGATAAAAATCGGATCCATAGCGCGTTTTAAGACACTTACAAATAATTTAAGGTATTTTTTTACGGAGTCCATACTTTAATATCAAATGCCGTTTCAATTTTTTCCTGCAAAGAAACGAGTAAGTTATGAAAAAAATCATATCCCAACAACTGTTCCGCTTCCCGGACGGTGCAAATATAATCCCAATGGGTACCGGAAATATCGCTATTATTCGGTATTACAAAAGATACCGTATGATATTCACCGTCACATTTAACCAAGAGAGTTTTAAAAAATCTTTCCGTAACCGACACTTCATTCTTTCCTATCCTTTCCATAACCAAGTTTAAATCCGGTCCGGTGACAATATATAAACTATCGTACTTGAGTGCGATTTTTCTTATATCCTGTTCGAGAGCATTCCATATTTTTCTATTTAAAGTGGGATGTTGGGGCGAGATATTGGACATAACGAATGTGGCGTCATTCTCTTTTTGATCTATAGTGCGGTCAGCGGAAGGCAAAAGATGTCCACGATCATATCCGGTTTTAGTATAATCGTGAGTTGTAGAATACGGCCAGCCTTTTTCAACGATTAGATTATCCACGATAAATTTATTTTTTCTCGAATAGTTTTTGCTTTTTACATCTCCAGAAGTAAGAATATACGCCACCCACGCTGCCTGCCTGTGGATTGTATCGTAATACACCGAATATCTTCCTGTAGGATTATAAATATAAAAAGTAGAATCCGGGATGTAGGGTAAATGGATATTCTCAAAATGGAAACCATTATTATCGTATGCAGTTTTTTTTACACTGGTAACAGAGCACCCTGCTTCAAAAAACAGCAGGTAAAGAACTACCAGCTGTAAAATAATAATTTTTATCTGCTGGGTACTACTGACGACTATCCGGCGTTTGTTTTTCCTTTTTTTTCTACCGTGAGGCATGAGTTAAGTTCTCCTTTATGGCAAAAGTAGGAAAATTAATGTACTTTTGCATTTTAATATTAATTATCTATGACTGAGATAGTCAGAAATAAAAGCCTTAGGTATCTTAACACGTTCGGTATCGATGTGAAATCATCCCATTATGCGGAGTTCCGGAACATTGAAGAGTTAAGAAAAATATTCGAATATCAAGAAGAAAATAATTTAAACTGGTATCCTTTAAGCGGTGGGAGCAACACACTTTTTACCAGGGATTATAAGGGAATAATTATTCATCCTCTATGTTCTGATATAACAACGAGAACGGAAAACGAATTCATTTACGTGAAGGCAGATGCCGGAACATTATGGGATAATCTTGTATTTTTTTCGATCGAACATAATTTATGGGGTATTGAAAATTTATACGGCATCCCCGGATATGTCGGTTCATCTCCCATACAGAACATAGGCGCTTACGGCGTGGAGGCTAAGGATTGTATCTATTCCGTAGATTTTTACGATAAGAAGAAAAACGGTATCGTAACCCTGCTTGCGAACGACTGTAATTTCGGTTACAGGGACAGTATTTTCAAAAAAGAACTTAAAGGAAAAGGTATAATTATTTCAGTAACCTATCGATTGTCCATAAAAGAAAATCCGCGTCTGGACTATGGTGATTTAAAAAACGAGGTAGAGAACAAAGGAAAAATAACGATCAAAAATATTGCCGATTCTGTAATTTCAATACGCAACAGTAAATTACCGGATCCTAACGTGTTGGGCAACTCTGGAAGTTTCTTTAAAAATCCGTTACTAAATATCCAAGAAGCAGTAAAACTCAAAAATAAATATCCGGAAGTTCCTTTATATCCCCATGGAGATAAAGTAAAAGTAGCAGCGGGATGGCTTATAGAAAAAGCAGGATGGAAGGGATACAGAAAGGGAGACTGCGGTGTTCATGACCGTCAGGCATTAGTATTGGTCAATCATGGTAATTCCTCCGGAGAAGAAATAAAAAAACTTGCGGAAGAAATCATCAGCGATATTAACACAAAATTTAACATAAACATTGAAACAGAAGTTAATATTTTATAAAAATGATTACCGATAGTTTCCTTAAATATGTGGAAGAAAATAATTTAATTCATCGAGACGATAAGATCTTACTTGCCGTCAGCGGAGGAGTAGACTCAATGGTTATGATGAATCTATTCCATACGTGTGGATTCAATTTCGGAGTGGCACATTGCAATTTCTGTCTGCGGGGAAAAGAATCCGACGAAGATGAAGAAATGGTAGAGGAAGAATGCCGTAAATTAGGAATAAAACATTACAATATCCGTTTCGATACCAAGAATGAGATCGACTTATCTGGAGAATCCGTACAAATGGTAGCCAGAAGGCTTCGTTATGACTGGTTCAATAAACTTTCTGTTGAACACGGATACACTAAAATAGCTATTGCACATCATTCTGACGATTCAATAGAAACATTCTTTATAAATCTCATACGCGGAACCGGATTACGCGGAATAACCGGTATAAATGTTACCAATAAACAAATAATAAGGCCTTTACTATTTGCAACACGCAGAGAGATATCGGATTATGCTGTAAAAAATAAAGTAAAATACAGGGAAGATTCTTCAAACAGGTCTACAAAATATCTCAGAAACAAAATAAGGCTCGGAATCATTCCTAAAATAAAAGAGGTTTCTCCGAACTTCGGAAAAACCATGACGCATAATGTAGAAAGACTATCCATGGCTTTGAGATTTATCGATACTGTCATGGGGGATATTATGGATAAAGTTTCTATGAAGTACGGTTCAAATGTAATTATAGACACGGAACTTATCCCAAAAAATCTCGATCTTAATTATGTTATATTTGAATTATTACGTCCCTACGGATTTAATACCGAAGTAGTTAAAGATTTATATAATAGCCTTATGGTCGGAAACTCGGGAACTAAATTCCATTCCTATTCGCATATAGCATATATTGACAGGAAGAAAATCATACTTAAAGATATCTCAGAGATACCTGAAAATTATTATGTCGAAATAGGGGAGGAACTGGATCAGGAATTCTGTCTCGGAGGCACCTTGACCTTTGAAAAACTAGAGATTGAAGATCTCGAATTAGGAAGCAATCCTGAAAACATAGCACTTCTTGATGCGGAACTTATAACATATCCGCTGATAGTAAGAATATGGAAAGACGGGGATTATTTCATACCACTGGGAATGACGGGAAAGAAAAAAGTAAGCGACTTTCTGATCGACCAAAAAATACCTGTACCTGAAAAAGAAAAACAACTGGTTATAGAATCCTCCGGGAATATAATATGGCTGGTCGACCGGAGAATAGACAACAGATATAAAATCACTGAAAATACGAGAAACGTTCTACGTATAACTAAAAAATTAAATGAAGAACAACTTGACTAGCAAAAAATATAAATGAAAACATATCTCAGACTGCTCGGTTTTGCCAAACCTATTGAAAAATATGCCATACCGTATTTCTTTTTCATACTATTCCATGCCATATTCAATACTGTAGTATTTGTCATGCTCATACCTATACTCGACACTCTTTTCAACAGTTCGGGAATAATAGAGACAGTAACACGTCCGCCTGTATTTGAATTCAGTATGGATTATGTCAATAAACTTGTTAATTACTGGCTATATCAATTATACGGAGCAGAATACGATTTAATGAGCATACTGATGTTATTGAGTGCTTTGATCGTAGCCTCCGTGTTGCTGAGCAATATGTTCAGATATCTGGCCCAGAGAACTATAGAAGGATTCAGAATACACACTCTGAAAAAACTAAGAAATAATGTTTTCAACAATGTAATGCATCTCCATACAGGTTTTTTCAGCAATGAAAAGAAAGGAGATATCATATCTAAAATAACCTCTGACGTACAGGTAGTTCAGTTTTGTATAACCAACACTTTACAGGTAGCCTTCAGGGAGCCGTTTCTTATTGCAGGGTATGTATTTGCGTTACTTAAAATCTCTCTGGAACTCACTCTTTTTACCATCGTAGTTCTACCGGTTTCAGCTTTAGTAATAGGTTTTATAGTAAAAACCCTTCGTAAATCCGCAAAGAAAGCCCAGGAGTCTTTCGGCGATATGGTAAGCCTTATAGATGAAGCTCTGGGAGGAATGAAAATACTTAAGGGTTATAACGCTATCGACTATATAGTAAAAAAATTCTATGGTGAAAACGACAGATATTCACGTATCTCCAAACACATGGCAAACCGTCAGCAGCTGGCTTCACCCGCATCGGAATTTATGGGAATTACCGCAGTAGCTATTCTTTTAATATACGGGGGAGGAATGGTTATGGGTGGAAAAATACAGGCGAGTGAATTCATTACTTATCTTGCTATTTTCTCTCAGGTCACAAGACCGGCGCGCCAACTTGCAGATTCATTCAGTACGATAAACCAGGGAATCGCCGCGGGAGAAAGGGTTCTGTCATTAGTCGATACTAAATCCGAAATTATCGATAAAGAAAACGCTCTGATTTTAGATGAGTTTACTAATGATATAGAGTTTAAAGAAGTAAGTTTCGCATATGAAAATAAAGGAGTTCTTCATAATATTTCTTTCATTATAAACAAAGGGGAAACGGTAGCACTGGTAGGACCGTCGGGTGGGGGAAAATCCACTATATCGGATCTCATACCACGTTTTTATGATGTATCGGAAGGCGAAATACTAATAGACGGGGTCAACATTAAAGACTATAATATAGAATCTGTAAGGTCCCATATGGGTATTGTTTCCCAGGATACCGTACTTTTCAACGATACTATCGAAAACAATATCCGCTTGGGCAATACTATCGCTACTTCAACACAGGTAATGAACGCAGCAAAGATTGCAAATGCTCACGAATTTATTCTGGATACGGAACACGGCTATCAGACAAACATCGGAGATAGGGGAATGAAGCTTTCAGGTGGACAAAGGCAAAGGATTAGTATAGCACGAGCTATTCTTAAAAATCCGGATATTCTGATCCTCGACGAGGCAACTTCAGCTCTCGACACGGAATCTGAAAAACTGGTGCAGGATGCCTTAAACAATCTGCTTAACGGAAGGACATCACTAGTGATAGCTCACAGATTAAGCACCATTTTACATGCTGATAAAATTATCGTTATCGAAGATGGTAAAATAGTAGAATCCGGAACACATAACGAACTTATAGCACTCGAAGGTGTTTATAAAAAACTAATCGACATGCAGAATATAGGAAAACAAAACTAATAATTATGAAAATAAGCGGTTTTACTATTATCAGGAACGCAGAAATATATGATTTCCCTATAATTGAATGCATTCTGTCTGCACTTCCGTTGGTCGACGAATTCATTGTCGTTGCAGGTAACAGCATCGATAACACCGATGAAATGTTAAAAAGTATTAAATCCGACAAAATAAAAATAATCAATACCGTATGGGATACTAAGAAATATCCCAAAAAAGGATATGTTTACGCAAACCAGACAGGTATAGCCTTACATAATTGTACAGGAGATTGGTGCCTGTATCTTCAGTCAGACGAAGTCCTTCACGAAAATTCCATAAACATAATTAGAAGGGCCTGTGAAAAATTTCATGATGATAAAAATATAGAGGGATTTTTATTAAAATATATCCATTTCTACGGAGACTACGACCATTACATACGCAGTATGCACTTTGCTTATCCGAGGGAAGTCAGGATAGTAAGGGGTAAAAATCCGGATATACATTCGTGGCAGGACGCACAATCTTTCAGGGTTATACCCGATTTCGACTATAAAGATTACTGGCAGAAAAAAGGAACTAAAAAACTCAACTGTGTATTGTTGGACGCTTATATTTATCATTATGGATGGGTGCGGGACCCGATGAAAATGACTCCCAAGAAGAAAGAACAGGATTCCTTCCATGAAGAGATAGACGAAAAGAAATATGAGCCACAGTATTACGATTATGGAAACCTCAGTCTACTACCCGTATTTAAAGGACAACATCCGGAGGTGATGAAAGATAGGGTTAAGTCTCTTTCATGGCAAAAATACCTTCGATTTGAAGGTGAAAGACCGGATATAGGGAAGACATACGGCATGAAATATCGCTTTCTCAATTTCATTGAAAATAAATTACTGAGAAACGGAGACAGGATAGGGGGATTCAAAAATTATATACTTAAATCCCGATTCAAATAACCTAACTCATTTCCAGCATACGACGGATCGATTTTTCCGCTTTTATACGAAGTTCCTCATTTATATGGATCTCAGGAGCTTCGTATTTTAATGAATTGTAAATCTTATTAAGATTAATCAATTTCATAAAAATACAGTCGTTACATCCGCACGTAGAATCTATCGGAGGAGCGGGTATAAATAATTTTTCCGGATTTTCTTTCATCATCTGATGAAGTATACCGGATTCGGTAACGACAATATATTTTTGGGAATCGTCTTTTCTCGCATAATCCAGTAAAGCGGCTGTAGACCCTACATAATCCGCAACAAGGAGAATCGGTTTCTTACATTCGGGATGAGCAAGTATTTTAGCATCCGGATGTTCGTTTTTAAGTTCGATTATCTTCGCCAAAGAAAATTCTTCGTGAACATGGCATGCTCCATCCCAAATAAGCATATTTTCACGCCCGGTAACACTCTTAATGTAATTTCCGAGGTTCCTGTCAGGTCCGAATATTATCTTCTCTTCACGGGGCAGAGAATCGACTATTTTAACAGCATTGCTTGAAGTGCATACTATATCGGTTAAAGCTTTTACTCCAGCTGATGTATTTACATATGAAATAACAGTATATCCAGGATTTTTATTTATAAATTCTGCAAAATCTTCCGGTTTACAAGATTCGGATAACGAACATCCAGCGTTCAGGTCAGGTACTACTACTTTTTTTTCAGGTGAAAGTATCTTAGCAGTTTCTCCCATAAAATGAACCCCGGCAAATATTATAATATCAGCATCCGTTTCTGCGGCTTTTTGCGACAACGCAAGACTGTCTCCTATAAAATCCGCAATATCCTGAACTTCCGGAACCGTATAATAGTGCGCCATTATTATAGCATTCTTTTTTTCTTTAAGCCGATTTATCTCACGGACTATATCTGTTCCCTCTGGAATGTGTTCATCAACATATCCATTATTTATTCTCATTTAATAATTAATTTAAATAAAAAATTAATAGTAATAATAATAGGCGTTAGTATGGTTCATAAAAAAAATAACCAACGCTTGCAAATGTCGTAATTAATCGAATAAAAACAATCTATTCACATCAAATATTTTTATAAAACTATATATATTAGTATGTCTATGATTTTACTAACATCAGTTAGTAAAATGTAATGGAATTATTTTTTATTTTCAGATACTTTATATTTAGTTAAAACTATTGTTAATTTATTTATTGTTTTAAATCATATCTTTTTTTGGTTATGCTATTGAATTTTATATACACTTTTCGAACCTGATTTTAAAATTTTTTCAATAACAATTATTAAAAACTTTTAACATTAACTTTTTTAATTATCAATCGTTTGTTAACATATGAAAAATAATTGATTCACACTTATTCACTATATGTGGATTTGTTGCTAAATGACTATATTTGTACGATTTAATATATATTTTATGGATAAGGAAACTGAAGGTGTTAAAGATAATTATAAAGATTCTTTAAACTTCATTGAGAGGATAATAGAAGAAGATATTAGCAACGGTTGTAAGGAAATAATTACACGCTTCCCACCGGAACCCAATGGTTACTTACATATAGGACATGCCAAGTCGATATGTCTTAATTTTGGTCTTGCGCTTAAATATTCAGGTAAATGTAATCTTCGTTTCGACGATACGAATCCTGTTAAGGAGGACACTGAATATGTTGACTCGATCAAGGAAGATGTACAATGGCTGGGGTTTAATTGGGCTGGTGAATACTATGCTTCCGATTATTTCGACCAATTATACGAATGGGCTGAAGAGCTTATTAAAAAAGATAAGGCTTATGTAGATGACCAAACTCGGGAAGAAATTCGTCTCTCCAGGGGAACTGTTACCGAGCCTGGAAAGGAGAGTCCGTTCAGGAACCGTACGGTCGAAGAAAATCTCGACCTTTTCCGACGTATGAAGAACGGTGAATTTAATGACGGCGACAAAGTTCTTCGTGCAAAAATAGATATGGCACATCCGAATATGTTGATGAGGGATCCGATAATGTATCGTATTAACCACACGGAACATCATAGAACTGGAAATAAATGGTGTATTTATCCGATGTATGATTATGCGCATGGTGAATCCGATTCGATAGAAAAAGTAACACATTCCATATGTACCCTGGAGTTTGATGTCCACAGACCTCTTTATAATTGGTTTATCGACAATCTGGAAATATTCCCGAGCAGACAATATGAATTTGCCAGGCTTAATCTTACTTATACAGTAATGAGCAAAAGAAAACTTCTCCAACTGGTAAAGGAAAATTTTGTTTTGGGTTGGGATGATCCGCGTATGCCTACTATTATTGCCCTGAGAAGGAGAGGATATACTCCGGAATCTATACGTTTATTTGCCGATAAAGTAGGTGTGGCTAAAAGAGATAACATTATAGACTTGGGTTTGTTGGAGTGTTGTGTGAGAGAAGATTTGAATAAAAGAGTACTTCGCCGCATGGCTGTTCTGGATCCGATAAAATTAGTGATAACTAATTATCCTGAAGGTAAAAAAGAGATAATTAATTGTGTTAACAATCCGGAGGATTCTGATTCCGGAACTCGCGAGGTTGAATTCGGTCGTGAACTCTATATTGAAAGAGACGATTTTATGGAGAATCCTCCTAAAAAATATTTCAGGCTTTCTCCCGGTGGCGAAGTACGGCTTAGATATGCATATATTATTAAGTGTCAGGAGGTTATAAAAGATGAAGATGGAAATATCCTGGAACTTCACTGCACTTATGATGAACAATCCCATGGAGGTGGGTCTTCAGACGGAAGAAAAGTAAAAGGGATTATTCATTGGGTAAATGCAAATACCGCTAAAACGGCAGAAGTCAGATTGTTTGACCGCTTATTTAGCAAAGAAAATCCGGATATATCTGATAAAGAAGGAGGTACGTTTTTAGATAATCTTAACTCTGATTCATTAAAGAGTGTCCATGCATTTATCGAGCCTTCATTGTGTGATTCGGAAGTAGGGGATAAGTTTCAATTCGAAAGATTGGGTTATTTCTGTAAGGATAGAGATTCGTTACCGGATAAACCTATTTTTAACAGAACGGTTACTTTAAAAGATACCTGGGCTAAATTGTCCGCTAAATAAAAAAGAGAGCTTAAAAGCTCTCTTTTTTTGTTATATTACAGTAAATCAATCACTTATTCTTTTTTAATAGACTTTGTTATTCTCATTGCGCAAAAATGAGGACCACATATACCACAGTAATCCTGGTCGCTATTCTTTATCATTTCTACATGGAATTTTCTGGCTCTTTCAGGATCGAGCGATAAATTGAATTGATCTATCCATCTGAACTCATATCTCGCTTTACTCATTTCGTTATCTCTTTCTATTGCTCCCGGATGTCCTTTCGCTATGTCCGCTGCATGAGCTGCAAGTTTAAATGTTACGACACCTTCCCTTACGTCATCTTTATTGGGCAAAGCTAAATGTTCTTTAGTTGTTACGTAACAAAGCATAGCAGTACCGTACCATGCAATCATTGCGCCTCCTATTGCTGAAGTAATATGGTCGTATCCTGCACCTATATCAGAGACTAATGGTCCTAAAGTGTAAAATGGAGCTTCATTGCAATATTTTAATTGAAGATCCATATTTTCCTTTATTTTTTCCATAGAAACATGTCCAGGTCCTTCAATTATGGTCTGTACGTCGTTTTCGTAAGCGATCTTAGCTAATTCTCCCAATGTTTTTAATTCTCCGAACTGAGCTGCATCATTTGCATCCGCAAGACTTCCCGGACGCAGACCATCTCCGAGAGAAAATGCTACGTCATATTTTTTTAATATATCGCATATTTCTTTAAAGTTTGTATAAAGAAAATTTTCTTTGTTATTGTGATCCATCCATTTTGCCATTATAGAACCTCCGCGGGAAACAATTCCAGTAGTTCTTTTTAAAGCATACGGAATGTGTTCTTTTAGAATACCTGCATGAATCGTAAAATAATCTACGCCTTGTTCACATTGTTCTAACAAAGTTTCTTTATATACCTCCCATGTGAGATGTTCTACCACGCCATTAACCTTCTCCAAAGCCTGATAAATGGGAACCGTGCCGATAGGGACCGGCGTATTTCTTAATATAGCTTCACGTGTCTGATGTATATTTTCTCCCGTAGAAAGATCCATTACAGTATCTGCTCCCCATTTTATAGCCCATAATGCCTTTTCTATTTCTTCTTCTATGCTTGACCCAAGTGCTGAATTTCCAATATTGGCATTGATTTTTACCAAAAAATTACGTCCTATAATCATAGGCTCACATTCCGGATGTTTCGGATTTGCAGGTAATATAGCCCGTCCTTGAGCAATTTCATTTCTTACTTTTTCTGCAGTTATAGCGTTTCCCGGATCAGTGTTACCCTGATTTTCACGTATTGCCACATATTCCATTTCAGGAGTGATGATCCCGTTTTTGGCATACCTTAGCTGAGTTTTAAACTCTCCGTGTTTTTCTAGAGAACTTTTTATCCAATTTTCTTTGATTTTTGGAAGACCTTTATTAATATCGTGTTTATAGTCTTCCTCAGCATGCATTCCTGCAGTATCGTAAATAATTACTTTATTTCCATTCTGCAACGAAACCTCCTTCATACCTACTTTTATTCCATTTTCGGAGGTAAGGTAAATTCTTTTGGAATTGTTTTTTTTATAATTAAAAATATTTTTATTCATTATTTAGGTTAGTTTATAATTATTGTTCCACGTGGAACATGAAACTTGCTATCGTCCGAAATAGACTAGTAGAACATTGATATCAGAGGGAGATACGCCGGGAATTCGCGATGCCTGTCCGATTGTGGCAGGTCGTATTTTTGTGAGTTTTTGTCTGGACTCTATTGACAATGACTTTATTTTACTATAATCAAAATCTTTATTTATTTTTATGTTTTCAAGTCTTGACAATTTATCAGCTACGAGTTTTTCCCTTTCTATATAACCTCCATATTTGATTATAATTTCGGCACCTTCAATTTCTTCCGAGGTTAAGTTGTTGATGTTTAAGAATTTACTTAATCCAGATATTTCTTTAGATAAATCGTTGATATTTATATTATTACGTAATAATATATCAACCAATTTACGCTTTTGGATTATTGGGGGAGATACGACTTTTTCCAGATACGGATTTATTTCATCAGGATTTATGCTTAAATTTTTAATAAAATCTATAAGTGCACTGATATTATTTTCTTTTTTAGCAACTTCCATATATCGGCCTTCATCTGCAAGTCCGATTTCAAATGATTTTTTGGTTAATCTCAAATCGGCATTATCCTGACGTAATAATATTCGGTATTCCGCGCGAGATGTAAACATTCTGTATGGTTCGTCGACACCCTTTGTCACAAGATCATCGATAAGAACTCCTATGTAGGCTTCGTTTCTGTTTAAAATAAACGGTTCCTTGTCATTTATTTTAAGATGTGCGTTTATACCAGATATAAGTCCTTGAGCACCAGCTTCTTCATAGCCTGTAGTTCCGTTTATCTGTCCTGCAAAATAAAGATTTTTTACAAACTTTGTTTCCAGTGTGTGATAGAGTTGGGTGGGTGGGAAGTAATCGTATTCTATGGCATAACCCGGACGATATATCTGTATGTTCTCGAATCCTTCTATTTTTTTCAAAGCGTTCAACTGAACGTTCCATGGCAAAGAAGAAGAAAATCCATTCAGGTAATATTCGTTAGTGCTTCTTCCTTCCGGTTCCAGAAACAGTTGATGCTGGTTTTTATCTGCAAATGTATTTAGTTTATCCTCTATGCTCGGACAGTATCTCGGACCGATACCTTTAATTATTCCGTTAAATAATGGTGAATCTTTAAAGCCCTTTTTAAGCTCGTTATGGACATTTTCAGATGTGTATACCAGATAGCACGGCAGCTGGTCTTTTACGGGTTTTATGTGGCTTAAAAACGAGAATTTAGAAGGAGTCTCATCTCCGGGCTGTGGGATCATTTTAGTAAAATCAAGAGATCTTGCATCTATTCTCGCAGGAGTACCTGTTTTCATTCTTCCTTTTTCAAATCCGTACTCTTCCAATTGTTCGGTAATACCGTAAGAAGAACTGTCTCCGGAACGTCCTCCCGGAGAACTGTTTCGTCCTATGTGCATTAATCCGTTAAGGAAAGTTCCGTTGGTAAGTATAACCGCCTTCGCCCTAAAAGAAATATTCATTACGGTAGTTACGCCTTTGGCATATCCGTCTTCAATTATAAGATGATTTACCGAGTCCTGCCACAAATATAAGTTATCTGTGTTTTCGAGTATCCTGCGCCATTCTTCCGAGAATTTGTGTTTGTCGCACTGCACCCTTGGGCTCCACATTGCCGCGCCTTTCGACCTGTTCAGCATACGGAACTGGATGGTGCTTTTATCGGTTACAATGCCCATTTGTCCGCCCAATGCGTCGATCTCACGCACTATCTGTCCTTTGGCGACTCCTCCGACCGCCGGATTGCATGACATTTGGGCGTATTTACCCATATCCATACTGATGAGTAATGTAGTGGAACCCATATTTGCCGCAGCTGTGGCAGCTTCACAACCTGCATGTCCACCGCCTACGACAATTATATCGTAATTATAAATCATTTTTCCTCTTTCTCTAATATTGAAAGATAAAAGTTTTCTTTTTCTCTCATTAAAGTTTCTTCCTTTTCTGTTTTGTCTCCGTATCCGCAGAGATGAAGAATGCCGTGTATGATCACTCTTTTTAATTCGTTGTCGAAAGAGACGTTGAATTTTTCCGAATTACTGCGTACAGTGTCTATGCTGATAAAAAGATCCCCGCAGAGAGTTTTATTTTCACAATAATCGAAGGTGATTATATCCGTATAGTAATCGTGATTCAGGAATTTTTTATTGACTTCCAATAGATAATCATCCGAACTGAAAATAATTGAAATATCGCCTGTTACCATGTTTTCACGTGAAACAGTATCTTTTATCCACTTGTTTATTTTTCTTCTGTTCCTGAAGCTGAAAACGCAGTCTTCAGTAAAGTAATTAATCATGATTCATCTTACTTTTTATAAGACTGATAAATTTGTCCGGTTCGTCACAGTTGAACGTGTATTTTTTATTTTCGGTAATTACCCAGAAGATATTGTTTTGATTGGTAACATATCCGGTGTATTTCCCAACTGCATCATTCACGAAAAAACCGTTGAAACCGAAAAATCCTCCGCTCCCGAATTTTTTCGAATCGAAACCGAAATTGGAGCGTCTTTCGATTGTAGTTATTTCTTTTATAGGAATAATAAGTTTCCCTGATAATTTTTTTAAAATAATATTTTCATTGTTTATTTCTATCGATACAGGATAGGATATAACGCATCCTATAAAGAATAAAATTATGGCGCTTCCGATTACGGAAAGAAAGATCAGGCTGTATGTGGTCGGGCTTGAATAGGCGCGTGCGACAAAGTATACAAGGCATAATATTAATATGGTAGCGATAGAAATGGTCATAACCTTTATCTGACTGCTCCAGCTTATTTTAAATTTCTCCATTTTTTAACGTTTGAGCCATTGTTCAGGATCGAGCATAACAGCACTTTGTTTGTTGATCTTCGCTATCGAAAATTCCAATGTGTAGTTGTTGTCGCTATGTGTCGAAAGCTGTCCTAAAATTTGATTTCCTTCTATTTTATCTCCTTTTTTAACGCTTATACTGCCCATATTACAATATATGGTCATGTACTCTCCATGAGTTACGGCAATGTTGTATTCCCAAATACCTATGGAAAAAATATCACTTACTTCACCGTCGAATACAGCCCTTACATTGGCGCCTTTAGTTCCTGCAATAGACACTCCTTGTTTATTGACCGTGATCTGATTGGATATTGCCGATTGGTGGCGTCCGAATTTTTCAATTACAACACCTCCTGCGACAGGGTAGGGAAGCTTGCCTTTATTTTGCTCGAACTTCCCTGATAGTTTGACGAAATATTCCGACTCAGCCTCATTCCTTTGCACAGTACTCTGTTTTCTTGACTGTTCCTGAATTATCTGTTGTATTTTTTTTTCGAGTTGGGCTATATCGTTTTGCTTCTTTTTAATCTCGTCGTTATATTTTTTAGCCTCCGAGCGTAGCTTTGTGTCGATAATACGATAATTTTTTTCTTCGTCGCTTAATTTGGTGAGTTCCTGGCTCCTATAATTTAGTGTACTGTCGAGGTTGGATTTCTTAGTCTCCAGTGAAAGTATTTCTTCTTTTAAATTGCAGGACAATGAGTCGATAAGAACCGCCTTCTGTTGTCGCATTGAGGTATACCGCTTCATATAATATATTCTTCTTGTGATATCGTTAAAATCCTTTGCCGCAAAAAGAAATGCCATGAAATTGTTGAGCTTATAATTCTTATATGAACTGTATATCATATCAGCATATTCTTCCTTCAACTCAGACAGTTCCTTTTCGAGTGCCGACACATTATTGTTCTTGGATCTGATATCTGAATTTATAAGGCTAATCTGTTTATCCAAATTGGAAATTATATTTCTGCGGTTGGTTATATTGTTCCTTACCAACAACAGCTGACTGCTGTTTACAGACTGCTCCTTCTGAGTTTTTGAAAGGATATTGTTAGTTAAACGTATCTCCTGTTCCGCTCTCGATATTTGTTGTTTCAGTTGTTCGATAGTTTGGGCGGAAGCAGTGAAAAATCCTATTAGGCATACAAATAAAAGAATGGTTTTTCTCATTGTCTTTGTATTTCTTCAACAGTTTTTAACCGTTCTTCGATTATTTTTTTATCGTAACCGTGTTCAAGGGCTTTATTCCAATATATGGTTGCCATGAAATATTCTTTCAATTCGAATAGTACTTCCCCATAGTGGAAAAAGAGTTCCGCATTGGCATGGGCATCGAGCGAAACAGCCTGCCTCAATACTTTTTTGGCTTCTTCATATCTCCCCATACGGTAGAGCACCCATCCGTAAGTATCGATATAAATCGAATTGCCTGGCTCCAGTTCCATAACTTTTTCTATCATTTCCAAGGCTTTATCAAGGTTTTTACCTTCAAGTGAGAGATAATAACTGTAATTGTTCAAAGTTATTTTATTCTCAGGATTCAATTTAAGGGCTTTATCGTAAAGCGGATAGATACGTTTAAAATTCAGACTGTCTTCACCATATCGAACGTCACCGATAGATGAATAAATCGCGCTTTTAATGGAATCGTTTTCTGCGTGTTTAAGCGCATTCTCCAAAGTTTTTTCCGCATCTTTAAATTCGCGCTGAGACATATGGAAATAACTTTTCCGGAGATAAAGATCGACATCTTTATGGAAATTTTCCAAAGCTATATCCATGTATTTTAAAACGGAATCCCTTCTTTCCATAAAATGTTCCAGGGCGATGACCATGCTCAAGGCGTGAAGGGTTATGCTGTCGTTAAGTGTTGATTTATATATATTTGCAGGGTCTTCCAGATTTCCGGATTTCAGCAGATGGTGGGCATAAAGATTCATTACACCATAATTGCCCGGATGTCTTATTATTAGGGCTGAGATCAGATCCGCCACTCTTAAATAATGGTCCTTGTAAAATGGAGAATTTGCGATTACACCGTTAAAAAAATTAATCTTAAACTCTACCGGGATCCTGTCCGAATCAAACAATTTCTTTGTTGTAAGAAGGAAATTCTCGATGTCTTTCTGCTTCAGATAGTAATCTGTTAAAGAAGCGAGAGCATCTACGCTGTGAATATCTATTTCAAGCGCTTTTTGCAATGCTTCGTAAGCCAGGGAATCTTTGTTGGTACGAAGATAAAGTTCTCCTAAAATAACGTAATTTCTTTCGTCGTACGGGAAATTTGCTGCCATTCTTTCGGATTCCGAGATGGCTTCGTTTATCAAACCTGCATTTATTAATAAAAGCCTCTTGTGGGTACTTATATTATCGATGAGTCCGAATCTTGTCTCCGCAGAATCAAGAATGGCTATTGCCTTATTAATTTCGCCGGTTTGTTCGTAAAGAGCTGCGAGATACCGGTAATTATCCGGATTATTAGGTGCGATCTCTTTAATCCTGTTATATACCAGCAGTGCCGAATCGTATTTTTCCGCCATGATAAGCAGTTGACCCAACTGTAGTTGATACCACAGATTCTTGTTTTCGAGTTTATTCGCACGGTGGCTCGCAGCAAGAGCAATATCCAGATTGTTGAACTGTTGTATATTTGCCATCTCATAAAACGTCGCGGAATGTTCCGGATCGTATTCAAGAGCTTTTCTGTAATTTTTAAGGGCATTAACCGAATCGCCGTAAATATTCATTAATTTAAATCCGTTAAGGAAATAAAAAGATGCGGCCATCGATTCGTCATACTCTACCGGTATTTCAGGAAGCGAGTATGCCTGATCGATACTTTGCACGGGCCTTGCCGTAAAACATGAGCCGAATGTAAATAGAACGGCGAATATTGATAGATAATGCTTTATTTTCATAATAACCGGATCAGATGACCGAGTCGAACTGTCTTAGGAAGCGAAGGTCGTTTTCAAAATACAAACGGAGGTCCCTGACCCCGTATTTCAACATCGATATACGTTCAATACCCATACCAAACGCGAAACCGGAATATTTATTGCTGTCTATTCCGCATGATTCCAGTACATTCGGATCAACCATTCCGCATCCCATTATCTCCAGCCACCCGGAACCTTTGCATACTGCACATCCTTTACCTCCGCAAAGATTACATGAAACATCCACTTCTGCGGACGGTTCTGTGAACGGGAAGTATGAAGGGCGGAGTCTGATAGTAGCGTCCTCTCCGAAAAGGTCCTTTGCGAAGTATAGAATAGATTGCTTTAGATCCGCGAAAGTTACATTTTCGTCTATATACAGCCCTTCGACCTGATGGAAGATACAGTGTGCCCGCGCAGATATAGCTTCATTCCTGAATACTCTTCCCGGACATATCACACGTATTGGCGGTTGTTGTGTTTCCATTACACGCACCTGTATCGAACTGGTGTGGGTTCTCAGTAGTACGTCCGGATCTTTTTCGATGAAAAAAGTATCCTGCATGTCCCTTGCCGGATGTTCCGGAGGGAAATTTAATGCGGAAAATACATGCCAGTCGTCTTCTATTTCCGGTCCGTCCGCAACGGTGTATCCCAGACGCGTAAATATTTCTATTATTTCATTTTTGACAAGGGATATCGGATGTCGTGACCCGATAGGGGCGTTATTTCCCGGACGGGAAGGGTCGTCCATTTTTTCATAATCGTACGATGCAGTCAAAGAATTTTTTATCTCTTCTATTTTTTGCTGAACTGCATTTTTCAGGGTGTTTATTTTTTGTCCGAATTCTTTTTTCTTCTCCCCCGGTATAGTTTTGAATTCTTCGAAAATTTCAGTTACAGCTCCTTTTTTTCCAAGCATTTTTATTCTGAATTCTTCGATTTCAGTAGGGTTTTTAGGACTGAACTCTTTCGTTTCCTTAAGTAAAGATTCGATCTTGTTTATCATATTGTTTTGCTATAACTCTACTACTAAAGTGTTTTTATTTGTAAAACTAAGTCTTTTTTAAGGGCTCGTTTTGTTTAGAGCCGTTAATTAAACTTAAATAATTAACTTACATGATATTTTGTGTTAACACTGTCGTGTAACTATAGTTAATCTATAAAAGTACTAATTTATATTTTAGGTTCAAAAGAATAAATTATGAAGTATCTGACAGCCGTAATCGTATTTTTTTCGGTATTATCGGTAAGCGCCCAAAAGGTTGGTTTGGTATTGAGCGGAGGAGGGGCTAAGGGACTTTATCATATAGGTCTGATAAAGGCTCTGGAAGAAAATAACATACCTATCGATTATATTGCGGGAACATCTATGGGATCTATTGTTGCCGGCCTGTATTCTATCGGATATAGTCCGGAAGAAATGGAAAAACTTTTTCTTTCGGATCAGGTAAAATTATGGCTCACGGGAAAAATTGAGAGCAGGTATTTCTTTTATTTCAAGAGGATGTATCCGGATCAGTCCATGGTTACGCTCAATCTCGATTTTAAATCCAAGAATAATATTGCGGTACTCCCTACGAATATAATCCCTTCCACACAAATAGATATGTCTTTTATCGATATTTTTTCCGCTGCGTCTGCTGTGGCAGAAGGAGACTTCGATAATCTGCCTATACCATTCAGATGTGTTGCATCGGATGTTTACAATAAGAAACAGGTCGTTTTCAGATCCGGAGACGTGGGGACTGCGATCCGCTCTTCGATGAGTATTCCGTTCGTATTTAAACCTGTAAAAGAAGATTCGGTGCTGCTTTATGATGGAGGTATTTATAATAATTTCCCGTGGGAGGTAGTTGAGAATGATTTCGATCCGGATATCCTTATAGGAGGGAAGTGTGTCGACGGAGGAACTAAATTGCCTGATGAAAATAATCTAATGGAACAGATTGAGGCTATAATGATGATGCGTACCGATTACGATCTTCCGGAAGATAAAGGAATAATGGTCGAGAGGATCTTCAAGGATGTCAGTATGCTGGATTTTTCACGTGCCCAGTATATTATCGATGCCGGATATCAGGATGCCATGCAGCTTATGGACTCTATTAAAATGAGGATACCCAGAAGAGTGAGTGACGAGGAGTTGTATAATAAAAGGCTGGCGTTCAGATCCCTTATTCCACAGCTTATTTTTGAAGATTATGAAATAAAGGGGCTTAATCCGGGACAGGAACGTTATGTCAGTAATCTTCTGGGTTTTAATCACGGAGACAAGAAATTTACATTTCAGGAATTTAAATCTGAATATTTCAAAATGTTGTCCGAAGGAGATATCGTTTCCGAATTTCCGCATGTTTTTTATGATGATACTACCGGATATTTTAAGATAGGGCTTGAATTAAAAACTAAACCCAGTTTCAGGATTAAGGTAGGCGGCAATATATCCTCGACTTATCTCAACCAGGCATACGTGGGACTCGAGTACAAAATAATTGATAAGAGTGCTTACAGCTTCTGCTTCGACGGAACCTTAGGATCGCTTTATACTTCTATGTCGTTGGGACTTCGAAGCGATTTTTATTTGTGGTCTCCGTTTTATTACGACCTGTTCTTCAACTACAATAATTATAATTATTCCAAAGGAAGCGATAAGAGCCAGTATGCTAATTTCGGTTTTAACCAAAGTATCGATAAATTTCTTTCAGTATCACTGGGAATGCCTCCGGGAAGAAGCACCGTTTTACAATTCAGGGTAAATTACGGAGTGAACGATTATAAATATTACAATACAACGGAAGATAAACTGGCGGAAATTATTTCACGTTCCGATTTCAATTACGTGGGAGTGCAGTTGGAGTTGCTTAAAAACACTCTTGATTATTCTCAATACCCGACAAACGGTATATACCAATCTGCGTCGGTGATATACGTGAATGGAAATGAAAAATATAAAGATAACGGGCTCCATATAAAAAATAACAAAATATGGTTCGGGGCTAAGTTCAGTCGTGAGGATTATTTTTCTTTGGCTAAATGGTTCTCCTTGGGATTATCTGCGGAAGCGGTAGTTACTACACGACCGTCGTTCCATGATTACCATTTGACGAATTTTACCGCACCGTCGTTTACTCCTACCTCTTATAGTAAATCCCTTTATATAGACCGTTTCAGGGGAGACAGCTATATCGGGCTCGGCATAATGCCGACGTTCCATTTCATGGATAATTTTTATCTCAAGAACAATGTTTACGCATTTGCGGCCGATAAATTCGACAGCGACTTCGTGCAGGCGCCATCACAAAGGATCAGGTATATTTTTAACTCGACGCTGGTCTATCAGACTCCAATAGGTGCGGCAAGTCTTACGCTAACCAATTTCGATGCAGGGAAAAAAAACAGGTTCGTAGTCTTTAATTTCGGTTACACCATATTTAACCGTAAGGGGTTGTTTTATTAAATCCGCAATACATCAGGTATTATCCGCTTTCTATTGTATTTTAGGATAAAAAAACGGATATTTGCATTTCTGAAAACAAAAACATAAAATAAATGGCAACAACAGCAGACATAAAGAACGGAATGTGTATAGAACTTAACGGCAAAACTTTTTCTATCGTAGAGTTCCAGCACGTAAAACCCGGAAAGGGCCCTGCTTTCGTAAGGACTAAAATCAAAAATCTGGAAAACGGACGTACCATAGATCATACTTTTTCAGCAGGTGAAAAGATCGAACCTGTAAGAGTGGAGCGCCGCCCGTATCAGTATCTTTACGAGGATGACATGGGATGTAATTTTATGCACACTGAAACGTTTGAACAGATACAGATAGACCGCAATCTTATCAATAATTCCGATCTAATGAAAGAAGGACAGATTGTCGAGGTTATGTTCCACACAGAAAAGGAATCTGTATTAACAGCAGAACTTCCTCCTATAATCGATATGGAGGTGACTTATACCGAACCAGGTATTAAAGGCGATACCGCTTCGACAAACTCTCTTAAACCAGCGACTGTGGAAACCGGTGCGACGATAAGGGTTCCGTTATTTATCAATACGGGAGAGAAAATTCGTGTGGATACGCGCACACGTGAATACTACGAAAGAATAAAATAAACCTATAAAAAAGCCCTGTTTAACAGGGCTTTTTCGTATTAGAAGGGATAGCCTATCGCAAGGTAAAATCCGATGTTGTCCTTAAATCTCGGAGTGTTGAAATATCCTCCGTTGTCAGGATTCGAATATGGCGTATGTAACCCGATACCCAGATCCGCGCGGATTACCAGATAACTTATGTCATATCTTAGTCCTGCTCCGGTTCCAAGGGCTATTTCGCTAAAGAATCCTTTTGCACGCAAGTGTGCTCCCGGACGCAGAGGATCATTTCTTAACAGACAGATATTACCCGCATCCAGAAATACAGCTCCATTGAGCCTGTTCATAATCGCGAAACGGAACTCAATATTTGCTTCAAGTTTAAAATCCCCGGTTTGATCGAGATAGCTGCGTGAGTTCGTTTAATCCGAAGGCTTGTAGCTTCCCGGACCAATCGAGCGAATCGTGAATGCACGGATGCTGTTGGCTCCTCCTATGTAAAACTGTTCGCTGTATAGCATCACTGTAGAATTGGCATAAGCATAACCGACACCTGCAAGGAATCTTGTCGCAAGTGTGTTTTTTTTCCTATACGGTGATAGTGCCGAAGTTCCGTAGTAAGTTTCAGGAATTGGGAATATTCTACCCCGAATATTTTCCTGTCGTCTCCTTTGGCTCCGAACAGGCTCGATATTCCATAAATTATATTACCCGCAGAGGTGAGGCTCGTTTGCCAGAACAGGCGATCCCTTTGTTTTTGTCCGAAACTTCTGTCGTATGTATAAGTGTATCCCATAGACGGAATCAATTGGTCGCGGAAGCTAAGTGCGATTGCCGGATTCTGATCCATCGTTTCATTGAACGAATCGGTGGAATTAAGCAGTTTTGTATATACGAGCTTAAATGGAGTAACGGTATGAAAACTATACGGCGATGTCTGGAAGTTGTAATTTGCGGAACCGTTAAGTGAAAGCATCCGGAAATATCCGGGACGATTCAGCAGATCGACACCAAGTTGGAACACTGTTCCAGTGGGATATGTGAGTCTGTTAAACATACGCGGAGTAAATCTGGGGATGCTTAAAGAGGCTGTCACGCCGAGTTCGTATGAATTTATAAGTTTTGAATCTCCCTCAATCTGTCTTTTGTTCCCCGTCTGCCATTCGTATGATCCTGTTAATTGAATTGTCAATACTTCAGCACCTTTGAAAATATTGTTGTGTCTTACTGAAAATATGGCACCCGGCCCGACAAAGCTGTTCGACTTGGAATATACGTCCGCCTCAAATTCCGCCTGTAACGGTTGATCCATTTCTGCTGCGATATTGACGTCCAGCAGATTCGATTCGCCGATCGAATCCAGTGGAACGATGTTCAGATTCACATACCGGAACACTCCCAGTGAATTAAGATCGTTCTGGTTTTTTGTCTGTGCGTTTACGGTATACTTGTCTCCTTTTTTTATGTTTACCGCTTCTGAAAGTATCCGTGGTCGCATACGTCGCGGAGTATTATAAATAATTTTCAGATCGTTATATTCGATAATATCGAAATCCCCTCCCGAAGTATAATTCATGACGGTAATATTAATATCCCCTATATCGTAGGTACGTAGTACTTCGGAAGGTGTACCGCTGCTGAATTTCATTTTCAGGTCGACGGTATTCTCTTTTCGTGTCGTATCGGCAAGATATTCGATATAATCCGGTCGGAAATAATAATATCCGTTGTTTCTCAGGGTATTAGTGATTTTTATCCGTTCACTGGCCAGCGTGTCCAGATTATACTGCAGGCCCGGTTGGATAGGGGAGATCAGTCTCATACTGTCGATGATCCGCCCCATATCCCCCTCTGCTCTAAGATAAAAAACGCTGTCTAAGAACTTAGGCTCAGGAATATTTACGAAATAACTTAAGCGTGCCTTCTTGGGATTGTTTTTGCTCCTTATCATTTCATAACTCGATATCGATCCGAAATAGCCGTTATTGTCGAGTATTTGAGATACTACCCGTAAGCGTACTTCCGGTTGTACGTCCGATATTAATACAGGTTCTTTAGCGAGCCTGTTATATAGCCAGTGTTTAAAACCCTTTTGTTTGGGAGTATAAAGATAGTTCCAGGCCCAGAGCCCGATGGGAAGAGGAGTTCTTATGTAAGGAGAATAAAGCGGATTGTTAGGTTTGACCGATAGGGGGGATTTGACGTCGGATATTACCGATTTAGGAACGTCGCATGCGATCGAATCGTTAATTTTTATTTTTTTTACTCCGGTATAGAGTATCTCTCCTTCAGGTATCCGTTTGGTTGTGGAACATCCTGAAATCACATAAAAAACGGTGAAAACCAACGATATAAATAATATTTTATTCTTCATCCGCATAATCTTCAGTTGTTGTAGTTTCGCTGTTAGTAGCGGCAGCAGCTTCCTCTTTTTGCTGTTCTTCGAGCTTCTTTTGTTTACGTTTTTTTCCGAAACGGAACAACTCGTATAATTTGTTCATTTTTTTGCGTACAACGAAACCGAATCCGGTCTGGGTTACTTCTCCTTCGAGAATGCTTTCATAACCTGTATGACGGAATACTTTAACATACATATTGCCACTGTCGTTGAGTAAATATTCCAGCGATATGTCGTCGATAAAATTGTCCGTAAGGGCGTCGTCTGTCTCCGAATCCGTGCTTATCCGTCCGCCTATTACGGTACGTACCCTGTCGTTGAACAGGTTTTTAGATAAACGGTAGGAGTAATCGGTACGTGTCGTTTGCCCGGTGGATGTGGCTTGATTATAAGTATCGATTCCGAAACTGAGGTCCACTCCTTTAAGGTTATCCTGCGCCCATTGGTTTAACTCCCGTTCCACGAAAGTATTCAAAGGATTTGTAGAGTTGCCTTTAGCAACCGTTCCAGGTCCGTTATAAGTGTTGTAGATCAAAAGATTCATTGCCTGTGACGATCGCTGTTCCGCAGTCAATGAAGACAGCTGATTTTGTATCGAAAGATCGTTAGGAGCCGCTAAATCGAATGTTATTTCAAGATTATCGAGAGAGTTCTCTACCCGGATAATTATGTTGAAGTCGACCCTCCTTGCCGATGATTGTCCTTCTTCCGTAACGTTGGTGATAACACTTTCGATAGCGGTTATATTTACCGTAGGGTCGGCAATGTCGCCGTTCCACTGGACGTAGCTCCCTTCCTGTATAGCGAATGATTTAGCCGATATCACCGGAGGATTATAATTGACCGTACCTCCCGTGAGATTATATCTTCCCGTGAAACGAGTATCTCCGAGCTGATTGGATGCATAGGTGAGCTCTCCGCTGCCCTTTACTTCGATACGGTTCTGTCCGTCCGCCGATAGGTTTATTGCCGCATCTACGCCCTCTTCAATATTTATATTCACCAGCATGTCTATTCCTGTGAGTTTAAGCCTTACTGTGGTATCCGGCAGTTCATAATAAGTCGTATCTCTGAAAGACACGAACGTAACAATGTCCTGTGCCTGTTCTTCTATATCGAGGGAATTATTCTGCATTACATAGGTAACGTCCGTATTGTTCAACAAATCCACTTCTCCGCGTATTACCAATTCGTTGACAGAGCCTTTGGCTGTTACGTCCATGTCGAGAAATGCCGTACCGTAAACGACGGAAGAGCGGTTGCGTTGTACGTCGACAGCCTGAAAATTATCTGCCGTGACGCGAAGGTCGGTAACGATATTCGAGAAATTACTGAAATCCACAGTTCCGTTTATATCCATAGATTGATTATTCGGTGAAATAATGCTGAACCCGTTCATCGAAAGAACACTATTCTGTATGGTAATATTATTGTCTGAAATATCGAACTCAGTCCCTACTAAAGCAACATTTACTTCTGCGTCTTCAAATGATGCGTTACCGGAGAACAATGTATTCCCGGAAGAACCTGTGACCGATAGGTTCCCGTTAAGATAACCGTTTAAATCAGCATAATCGTCCGGAATGAAAGGATTTGCCAGATTCAGAGGAAGGCGGTTTATTTCTGCGTTTATATTTAGATTTCCGGTGCTGTCCGCGCCTAAATTTCCGTTCGCTGTAAGTACTTGGTCGCCGTTCACGTTCATAAGAGCATCGAATGATTCTGAAGAATTATTATAATTGAGATCAAGGTCGATATTGCCGAGTGTATCGCGCTGGTAAAGTAAGTTGGAAACAGAAATATTACCGTCTGCGGAAACCGGATCGATCCCTCCTGTTATATTTGCAGATAGCCTGCCGTCCATTTCCGGAGCGGAGGGAATAAGACTCATTGTTGTGCCGAGATCGAGATTGTTGATTTCTAAGTGTATGCTGCCGTTATCTATAGACTCTACCGCGAGTAACTGGTCGTTGTTATTTAGTCTTAGATCTGCACCCAGCCTGCCATTGGTGAAACCGTAGGAGATGTAATTATCAGCGTTTACGTTCCAGTTATCGTAGTTAAGTATGAGCCCGCGATCCATAAGCCGTAATACTGCCGAAGTATCGCTACATACTGTATAGCTCTCTATGTTGAATCCTGTCTTCCATTCCATATCGTGATGAACAGCCGTAAGCGTTACGGTGTCGGAATATACGGAACCGTAAACGTCGATATGCGCCTTACTGTTCTCTCCGGAACGTAGGTTTGAAAGTATAACGTTATAATCCAGATTCCCGCTATCAGTTGAAATTCCGACCGATAATGTATCGAATAGAAGGTTGTTGAATGTTATATAATCTGTTTTTAAAGATACATTGAAACTTGTATCCATTGATTTTGACGCATCGAGTTCCATTTTTCTGAAACCAAGGTTTGCCTGTCGGAGAAAATAACCGATTATGTTATTGTTTCCTGAGGTGGTCTGGAGGTCGAATGCAGGCACAATATTATTGACCGTCCGCATGTCTATATCGTTAGCAATTATTTGTGATTGTATTTCTGCAGATATCGAATTTATATGGGAAATCAGTGAATCCAGGGATTCGTAAACGGATAACTTCAATGCAAGGTCTCCGGAGGTCATATCGACATTCAGGAGAGCAGTATCTGCCGTAACGGTAAGTTCCGTATGGTTGATGTAATTATCGCGACTTCCGTCGAAAATACGCAGTGTATCTATTTCCGCATTAAAATCGAAAATTCTTGTTCCGGAAGCCTTTGCTGTCATATCGAGAAAGAATGACATATTCATCTCTCTTTCGGAAAAATTCAGTATATAGAGGTCAAGATTTTTTATTTCTCCATGTATTTCAGCTTGTTGATCCGTATACATCAGTATACCGGAAAATTCCAGACCCACATCCAGCGCTTCGCTGTCGGAATTTATATTTCCTGATAAAATATTATTTTTTAATTCTGCATCGAGGGTAATGTTTCTGTAAGTGTATCCCGAGTATAAAATGCTGTCGAGGGAAAAATCTACCGTCGCTTCGGTGTTGGTGTTAAAAAAATCAAAACCGTGCCCGTCCGCCGTTATGGTAAAAGAAGTGGTTCCTAATGAGTCCTTAGGCAAAATACTGTAAACAGGGAAACTATTAGCCTCAGCAATTACTCTGTAAGATTCGTTATTGCTGTTATAACTTCCGGATACGGACAGGTTGCCGCCGTTGATATTTAATAATATATCCGGGGAATATGTACCGTTAGAAGCTGCGACCGTGCCGTGTGTCGAGAAAGGAGGTATATTTATTCTATTCCGTGCAGCGGTATCCAACAAAAATTGTTCGATGATCTCCCCATCGGTTAATGAGGCCGTGAACCGGATATCACCCCCAAGGTCTTTGGCATCGGGTAAACCTATGACCGAACCTTCCGCTGTGAGGTTAATTTCCCCGGGAATATTTATAACGACTTTATCCAGCAAGACCCTGTTGAGGCGTCCGCCGATATTCAGATCGGCTTTTAAATTTTTCCCGCGCAGAGAATGTTCCAATTCAGGGTCGGTGATCGTGAAAAGATCAAGAAACTCATCTATGTCGATATCGGCGGATATTTTTGCGTTCACAGGGGTCTCCGGGGCCGAACCGGTTATTCCGGTTCCTATCTGCGCATCCGCCGTGACCTCTGAATTATCTGTCCGAAGTACCATTTTATTGACGGACAGATAAGAAGAATCCATTGCCGCACTCAACTGCATCGTATTAACTTTAATGCCGCTTCTCTCTTTGAAATTAATGTCGTTTATCCTGATGCCGATGTTTTGTCCGCGATAGTATGCGGAATCGATGTCTGCGTTTATTTCTGAAAATGAAAGGTTATTGAAATCGATTCCCTTCGATTTGGGCGGAGAATTATTGGAATAACCAAAACTATTATTTTTTATATCAATTTTTTCAGCTGATACCACCCATTGTTCCGTATCCGCAATATCCGGATTATCCAAGACAGTTGCAGGTTCTTCGGAAGGATATGTCTTTATGATGTAATGGCCGTCCTCAAGCGATATTGTTTCGACTGTAACTGCCGCAGCTGGAATATCTACCAGTATTTTTTCAATATATCCTTCCGGCAGATGTGCGTCGACTATCAGGGAATCGTTTACATCCGTCATGCGGAACCTTGTTTCGCGCATATCGATTTCCCATGCATAAATCGTCCACATGGCGTTGCCTGAAGTTGTGTCGACGACTGAAGTCCCGGACTTAAGCCGTACATTCCCGTTTATCACGTCGAGGTATTCCACGTTAATGGAATCTTTTTTTAAATTTACGCTGTTGGCTTTAAGCGATATCGAGTCCACTGTTCATGTGAGAACCATTCCGGTTGTATCATCGACATAATCCAATATGATCCCGTTCGCATGAAACGACCTTAAAACCACATCCTGCCGTAAGAGGGGGATAAATGCCACATTTGCTTCCAGCGTGTTACAGTGGAACAGCGTGTCGGAATCCGTTGTCAATATCGTCGTGTTGTTTATGGCCAGCTTTAGAGGGAATTTTAATCGCAACCGTTCCACAGACAGCCGTATGCCTAAATTACTCGAAACATAAGATACTGCCTTGGTTTTAATGAAGTCCTGAACGGGTGGTATGTATAATGCTATGAATATTATTGCTACTAACCCGATGATTGCAAATAGAATCCATAATAAATATTTAAATATTTTTTTCCCCATTATTCGGTGTCCGGATTAATATGGTCCATATAAGTTAATCTAATGCAGTAATTAAAGAACTACTTCCATCAACAGTATCTCGGATTTTTCAATTGCTTCTATCGTTATATTTGTGGTTTCTGTTATTCCGACCCCATCCCTTCTGCCGAGTTCGATATCTCCGATCTTCACGGAACCTTCTAACACGAAAATATATACTCCGGTATTTCTGCCATATAAATTATATTCGGTCGATGAATCCCGTTCCAGGTTTCCCCATGAGAACCAGGCATCCTGCAAAATAGAAAAAGGTCCGTCAGGAGAAATAAATAAAGAAATTCCCTGTTTATTTACTTTGTCGGATATGTCGTAATTATGATAACCCGGCGTTGTGTCCTTTATTTTCGGTATTACCCATATCTGGAGAAATTCGAGAACTTCAGTATCGCTGTCGTTGTATTCGCTGTGGAATATTCCCGAACCCGTGCTCGTTACCTGTATTTTGCCGCGGCCTATAACTTCAGTATTGTTTATATTGTCGCCATGGCGCATTTCTCCTTTCAATGGAATAGAAGTAACCTCCATATTTTTGTGCGGATGCGTGTCGAAACCATGCCCGGGCATGACAGTGTCATCATTGAGTACCCTCAAAGCACCGAAGTGCATCCGTCTTGGGTTATAGTAATCTGCGAAACTGAAAGTATGATATGTTTTGAGCCATCCATGATTGGCATAGCCTCTGGAAGAAGAGCGGTCGATGATTGTTTTCATGTTTTACGGTTTATTTCCCGATAAATCATGCAAAAAATATGCCTTTACCGTAAATGGAATAATCCTATTTTTTCCTTTCCATGTGCAATATGGGATATGGATTTCCCGAAGGATCCTTTTCGCTTCTTCCCGTGACCGTAAAACCATATTTTTTATAGAATAATGCGGCTTTATGGTTTTGCTCGTTTACATCTACCTGACTGATATTATGAAATGCGATTACATATTTCATTAATCTGCTTCCGTAGCCATTCCCGCTTGCTTCAGGGGTAATAAATAGCATCTCGATTTTATTTTTGTCGATACCTGTAAAACCTATCATTCTACCGTATTCATCGGTTATGTTATATATATCCATTGAGCGGAGGGCTTCACCGACATGCCCTCTATAAAGATGTATATCTTCTTCCGTGATAAAATAATGACTCGCCCGAACAGATTCTTCCCAGATTCCTATCAGCGCTTCATGATGTTCGGGACCAGACTTGAAAATATATTTTGCAGTATTTTTTGACATTAATACTATGGGCATTCCATTCATTTCATCCTCACCGTCTATGAAATACCCGAGTTTCTTATACATTTTTATTGTGTACGGAGTTTTCCTGCTCGTAAATAATTTGAACCGGACACATTCAGGAAATTCTTTTTCCACCGCATTCATAAGCCCGGTACCTATTCCCGAATGTTGAACTTCCGGATCGACGGCCAATTTGCCGACAGTGCATGAAAAATTGTTATCCGGAGTCCCGGTAATCGATCCGATTATTTTCCCCTTGACAACATATTTGAAAACTTTACTCTGTGAAAATTCCGATCCCACATCCTCCAAGGTCTGCATCAGAAGCGGAAGGTCGTATCTTCCAATTTCGTCTCCGACTTTTCCGAAGGCTTTTTTTCTTAATTCGTGTATTTCTGCCGCATCGGAGATTACAGCGGTTTCTAAAATCTTATCCATATCCAAATAAACAAAAAATCTTCGGAATTCCGAAGATTTTTTGTTTTAAAGTCCGAATTCTTTTTTCAGAATATCGACTGAATCGAGTTTTTCCCATGCGAAAAATTCCACCGATTTCGTTATCGTTTCACCATTGCTGTTGAATTTGACCTCTTTTATGAAAGGTTTTCTTCCGAAGTGCCCGTAAGCTGCCGTAGGTCGGAAAATAGGATTTTTAAGTCCGAATTTCTCGATGATCTTTGCCGGACGGAGGTCGAAGATTTTTTCGATCCTGCATGCAATATCTCCGTCGGATAAATTAACTTTCGATGTTCCGTAAGTATCCACGTAAACGCTTACAGGGCGTGCGATTCCAATGGCATAAGCGAATTGTACGAGCACTTCATCTGCAATTCCTGCCGCGACAATGTTTTTAGCAATGTATCTCGCTGCATATGCCGCTGAACGGTCCACTTTGGAGGAATCTTTGCCGGAGAATGCTCCGCCTCCATGCGCTCCCTTGCCTCCGTATGAATCGACAATGATCTTCCGCCCTGTGAGCCCGGTGTCTCCATGGGGACCGCCGATAACGAACTTACCTGTCGGATTCACATGGAGGATGTAATCGTCCCCTAAAAGTTCCGAAAGTTGATGATCCTCCGATTCCTGTAATCTTTTCTTCACGCGTGGAATAAGAATGTCACGTACATCGGTTTTAATTTTTCGACACATTTCCTCTTCTGCGTGTTTTTCATCCAGATCGCCGGCCAATGGCGTAACGAATTCGTCGTGCTGTGTCGAGACAACAATGGTGTGAACACGTTTGGCTTTGCCGTCGTCTCCATACTCGATCGTAACCTGACTCTTTGCGTCAGGGCGGAGATACGGCATCTCTTGGTTCTCGCGTCTTATATCTGCCAGCACTTCCAGAATTATATGCGACAGCATTAACGATGCAGGCATGTATTCTTTGGTTTCAGCCGAAGCATAACCGAACATAATGCCTTGGTCTCCTGCACCCTGCTCCTCTGCAACCTCTCTTACGACACCCTGATTGATGTCCGGAGATTGTTCGTGGATCGCAGACAGCACGCCGCATGAATTGCCGTCGAACATATATTCCGACTTGGTATAACCGATCTGGTTAATGACCTTCCTTGCTACGCTTTGTACATCTACGTAAGCATTCGAACGGACTTCTCCGCCGATTACGGTAAGACCCGTAGTTACGAAAGTTTCACAAGCTACCTTTGATTCGCTGTCCGATTTCAGGAATTCGTCCAGAATGGCATCTGAAATCTGGTCAGCGACTTTGTCCGGATGTCCTTCCGATACGGACTCCGAAGTAAATAAAAATCCCATTTTTTATTATTTTTTAGTTAAACAATTAAAAACGGGAAAAATTCAGTTGATTGGTAAATACAGATAAAAAACGCTGCTTTAGCAATTTTTTGTGTGGTTGCAATCGGCCAAATCTTTCCACATTAGAGTTAACACTTACAGAATTAGTCTTTTTTATAACAAAAAAAAGCTATTCGGTATTTTTTTAGCGAGCTATCGAGGGTTATTCATCAAATCGCCATGAAATTTTCAATTTCTTCTACGGTAACCGGAACTCTTTTTTTTCCCAATATACGGCATCCCTTATCGGTCACCAGGGCATTGTCCTCGATCCTGATCCCACCGAAATTTTTGAATTTTTCGAGTTTACCGTAATCGATAAAATTAGAATTTATTTTTTCGCTTTTCCAACTGTCTATCAGGGCCGGAATAAAATATATTCCAGGTTCTACGGTCAAAACATGCCCTTGTTTTAATTTTTTCGCCATCCTTAAAGAACCGAGCCCGAATAATCTGCTTCTCTCGGTCTGGTCGTTATACCCTACATATTCCTCTCCGAGATCTTCCATGTCGTGAACATCGAGCCCCATCTGGTGTCCGAGTCCATGCGGCATAAATAGAGCGTATACCCCGTTTTCAACCATTTCTTCGGTGTCGCCGTGCAGGATGCCTATATCTTTAAGTCCTTTGCATAAAACTTTCGCACATTCCAGATGGACGCTTCTGAAAGTTATCCCGCTGCTTATAATTTCGAAAGTCTTGTTATTAGCCGCGAGAACTATATTATAAATACTTTTTTGGATATCTGTAAATTTGCCGTTTACCGGAAAGGTTCTGGTAAAATCCGAGCAGTAATTCATATCGGTCTCCGCGCCTGCATCGATAAGAAGCAGCTTACCTGAATGGAGTTTATTTTTATAGGAATGATCGTGCAGGGTCTCCCCGTTCTGGGTAACTATCGGAAGAAACGATACACCGTGTCCTTTCGATAGTGATATACCTTCTATATATCCTCCGATTTCTTTTTCCGTAATTCCCGGTCGGCATAATTTCATTGCTGCAGTGTGCATTTCATAAGCTGTTTTGCAGGCATTCTCTATTTGTGTTATTTCTTCCGGACCTTTTATTTCACGCAGTGAAACGACGGCTTTGATAAGATCTGCCGATACGTAATTCGATATGCAGTCTGTTTTTATACCAAGCAATGTTTTTAATCTCAGTACATTAGTGTCGCGATAAGGTGGAAGAAAGTGTATTTTTCTTCCGTTCTTTAATGCTATGTTGATTACGTTATTTAATTCGTCTTTTTTAAAAGATTTTTTTACTCCGCACGATTCAGACAGATCCTGTACTGATGGTTGAGGACCAGTCCATACAATATCCCTGAGTGAGATATCGTTAGCATATAGACAGTCGGTGCCCGATTCTACATCCATTACCGCTGCGAACCCTGGACGGTTTATTCCGAAAAAATATAGAAAATTGCTGTCTTGTCTGAAGTGATAAGTGTTGGAAGGATAGTTTGCAGGAGAATCTTCATTGCCAAGAAGCAATACCAATCCATGCCTGACTTTTTTGCGCAGTTCATTCCTCCTGCTTATATATAGTTCTTTTTCGAACATACTGCTGATTTTATATCAAAAATAATTAAAAAATATATCCGGGCAAACGTAATTATAAATTACTCCTAAACGAGTTCTACCGGAATATTTCTCTGTTCAATTTATTTTATATATTCGTAATAACGGAATAATACATAAGATAGTACTTTTTAACGGATAATAAAAAATGTTATCTTTGTCGGCATAGTAATTCGGTGTCGCATTGTTCAGGGAAAATATTTCAAATGACGAACTTAATTTATTGCCTTTAAAAAGTTTCGAAGGCAACATAATCGTCGTGGACAATGATGATACTATGAAAAAGGCATTCCGGGAATTATGTGGAGAAAAAATTTTAGGTTTTGATACGGAAACAAGACCATCTTTTATGAAAGAACGTTTGAATAAAATGTCGCTTGTTCAGCTTTCATCTCAAGATAGTGCATATTTATTTCGTATAAACAAAACCCGAATATCGGACGACATTTTATCTCTTTTGGAAAGTCCGGACGTAATTAAAGTCGGAGCCTCGATAAGGGATGATATTAAAGGAATCCAGAAACAATTTCCGTTTAGCCCCAACTCATTTATGGATATACAGAATATAGCATCAGAATATGGAATTACGGATATGAGCCTGAGAAAGATATCGGGAATAGTGCTCGGATTCAGAATTTCGAAAGCTCAGAGACTTAGTAACTGGGAGGCTCAAACGCTTACTCCTGCGCAGTGCTCTTATGCCGCTACCGACGCATGGTCTTGCAGGGAAATATATTTAAAACTGAAAAACGGATATTAAAAGGATGGAAGACATAAAAAATATTATTCTCAAACGCGGTAAAGAAGAATCGTTGATGAGATTTCATCCATGGGTTTTTTCAGGGGCGATCTATTCGTGTGATTTCGAACCGCAAGAAGGCGAGTTGGTTAATGTATTATCATCAAAAAGGGAATTTATTGCCAAAGGACATTTTCAGCCGAGTTCCATAGCCGTAAGGGTACTTACTTTCGATAATGAAGAAATAGATTTAAAGTGGTGGAAGTCCAGGTTGTCTACGGCATACGGGTTGAGAAAAGCGATCGGACTCACTGACAATCCGCAGACTGATTGCTACAGACTTGTACACGGCGAAGGCGACGGATTGCCTGGCCTGATCGTGGACATATATAGTCATACCGCAGTCATACAGGCTCATTCTGCGGGAATATTTAATAATCTGGAGATTATAGCCAAATGTATCGTAGAACTTTACGAAGGCAGGATCGAAGCTGTTTACAATAAAAGCGACGGAACTTTGCCGTTTAAATCCGGTGTCGATATGTCAGACGGTTATATCTTTGGACAAAAACACGATGTGAATGTAATTGAAAACGGGAATAAATTTTCTGTTAACTGGGGGCACGGGCAAAAAACGGGATTTTTTATCGACCAGCGAGATAATAGGGAACTTATACGTAAATATTCCAAAGGAAGAACTGTGCTTAATACTTTTTGTTATACGGGAGGTTTTTCTGTTTATGCCTTACGAGGCGGAGCTGAAAAGGTGGATTCAGTGGATAGTTCTGCAAGGGCTGTCGAGCTTGCCGATCTCAATGTCAGGATGAATTTCGGAGAAAATGCATCCCATGAAGCTATTGCTGCCGATGCATTCGATTTTATAAGACGGACGGAAAAAACCTATGATCTTATCATACTCGATCCTCCGGCCTTTGCCAAACACCATAAAGTTTTGGGCAATGCGTTACAGGGATATAAAAGACTTAATGCAAATGCTATGGCAAGGATCAATAAAGAAGGAATATTATTTACCTTCAGCTGTTCGTAGGCCGTAAGTAAGGAGCAGTTCAGAAATGCTGTATTTTCTGCTGCTGCTATTTCCGGCAGAAAGGTTAGAATTCTTCATCAGCTTACCCAGCCTGCTGATCATCCGGTGAATATCTATCATCATGAAGGAGAGTATCTGAAAGGATTAGTATTATATGTTGAATAATAACTCCCAAAACGATATTATTATGAATCACAAAATTTTAATAGTAGAGGACGAAAGAAATGTTTCCTCATTTATAAGAAAAGGTTTTGAAGAACAGGGGTTCAGTGTTATGGTTGCTTATGACGGAATATGCGGATGGTATGCAGCCAAAGCGCACAAGTTCGATTTAATCATAGTCGATCTGATGCTTCCGGAACTTAGCGGAATCGAGCTTTGTAAAAGAATCCGTAAAAAATACGATTATGAGGTTCCGGTGATAATGCTTACTGCTTTGGGTACTACCGATGACGTAATACACGGACTGGAGGCAGGAGCGGACGATTATATTACCAAACCGTTTCATTTCAAGGAATTGTATGCAAGGTCACTGTCTGCTATCAGAAGGCATAAGAGCCTCGAGCCGGAGAAAGTCTATACTATAGCTGATCTCGAACTTAACGATGAAACAAAGACCATTACCAGGGCCGGTAATAAAATCCATCTTACAGCCAAGGAATATCATCTTTTGATGCTGTTCATGCAGAACAAGAAAAAAGTGCTTTCGAGAGAGCAGATATTGGAAAAAGTATGGGATGTGGAGTTCGATATGGGAACTAATACGGTAGATGTATATATAAATTACCTCAGGAATAAAATCGATAAAAATTACTCTCCTAAACTTATACATACGGTCATAGGTATGGGATATGTTATGAAAGACGAAGAATAACGATCCTGAATGAGGATAAGAACAAAGATAGCGTTGATTTACACACAGCTTACATTTTTTGTAATGCTGTGGGCGTTTGCATTCGTATATATTCTGATGATAAGGAATACGGAGGAAGTATTCTACGACCTACTCTGGAAGCGTGCCATGATCACGGCTCATTATAATTTCGAGAAGGATGAAATGACCGAATCCGCTTATCAGGATGTGGTCGAAAGGTATAATCAAAAACTTATGGGCGAGTCCCATGAAATCATCAATGCCCACGATTTTTATGAGATAGACTCGTTAAAAAATATGATTCCTAACGAGAACGACCTGCAAATGCTTCTCAATGGAAAGACGATAGAATACAGAATGGGGGACAGGCAGTATTTGGGAGTATATTATCCTGATAATGAAGGCGACTTTCTGGTGATAGTTTCCGCGCATGACACCCAGGGTGCGGAGAGTGCCAAGAATCTGCTCAAATTGTTGACTATCATACTTATAATAACGACTATTTTCGTCTATATGATCGGAGAGTTTTATGCTAAAAAAATATTCTCTCCGATAGTTAAAATTATCAAAAACGTTAAATCCATTACAGCGAGTAATCTTAAATCCGATCTTATCGAAGAGAAAGGAAATGACGAACTCTCCGAGTTGTCGAGGACCTTTAACGATATGATCCTGCGTTTAAGGGATGCTTTTGAGATGCAGAATTCCTTTATAAGGAATGCTTCGCATGAGTTAAGAAATCCGCTGACCGCTATAATAGGTGAAACAGAAATAACCCTTAACAAAGAAAGGACGCCAAAGGAATATATAGAGACGCTGGAGACTATACAGTATGAATTCGAAAGGCTTAATAATATGATCCGAGATCTGTTATCACTGGCGCAGACAGGATACGATTTTTCGAGAGTAGATAAGAAACAGGTCGATCTTAGTAAGGTGGTGGAAAAAACGTGTTACAATTTTAAAGGAGCCGAGATAAATATGGATATTCCGGAATATGGAAAATATGAGATAACCGGAGTGGAATCCTTGTTGGTGCATGCATTTACAAATGTCATTGGTAATGCCATAAAGTTTTCGAAGGGACAGCCTGTAGATATAAAATTCAGTAGGGAAGATAACAATTATAAAATATCTGTAACGGATAAAGGGATCGGAATCCCTTACAGGGATATAAAAAATATTTTTCAGCCGTTTTACCGTGCGGGAAATACAGCGACATATAAAGGTACCGGAATAGGTCTGGCGCTGTCGTATAAGATCGTAGATCTTCACAATGGCAAAATGGAGGTTGAATCCGAAGAAGGAAACGGTACGACCTTCCACATGTTCTTCCGGATAAATTAATTGTCAGATAAAGAAAAGGTGCTCCACAAGTACTTTCGTCCCAATAAGAATTAATGTAATGCCTCCGGCCATTACAGCCTTTTTACCGAGAGCCTGCGATGCTGTTTTTCCCAGATAAAGCCCGGAAATAGAACTTATAAAAGTTATACCTGCAATAATGCTTATTGCAAGCATTATATTGAGAATTTCAGATTGCCCCGGGATTATCTGTACTGATACCACAGCCAATGCCACGCCTGTTATGAGGGCATCTATGCTCGTAGCAAGTCCTAACAGACAGTTTCGATTAAAATTAAAAGGATTGCAATGGACATCGTCGTCCGCGCTGAGCGAGTCCTTAATCATTTTATACCCCAGAAATCCTAATAAAATAAAAGCGATCCAATGATCGCACGATTCGATATACGGTTTAAATTTGTAGGCTATGGACCATCCGATAAGAGGCATCGCTCCCTGGAATAATCCCAGAATGGATGCAAATCGTATATAGACGGATTTTTCCACTGTGCCGTTCGAGGACATTCCGCATGAAAGCGATACGGCAAAAGAGTCGAAACAAAGGCCTGCTGCCAGTAATATTACTGTTATAAGGTTCATCCGCTAAGTTTATAAAAGCAGACGGAATTTGCTTCCGCCTGCTGATATTATAACGCAAAGGTAGTATTTTATAGTCTTTTTCTCAACTCTTCGCCTTCTTTTTCGTATCCCGGTTTATCGAGAAGTGCGAACATATTCTTTTTATAATCCTCTACGCCAGGCTGATCGAAAGGATTTATGCCGAGTGCATAACCGCTTATTGCACATGCCTTTTCGAAGAAATAAAGGAGTGCCCCGATGGTGTATTCATTTATTTTTTCAAGTTCTATACGGATGTTAGGAACCCCGCCGTCGATATGCGCTATTTGCGTTCCTAGTTCAGCCATTTTATTGATCTCGCTGATGCGCTTGCCTGCAAGGAAATTAAGACCATCGAGATTGTCGGTATCCTTCTCCACTATAACCTCAGAGTCCGGTTTATCTACGCTTATGACAGTTTCGAAAATTGTTCTTTCGCCGTCCTGAATGTATTGACCCATCGAATGGAGATCAGCGGTAAGAGTGACGCTCGCAGGGAAAATTCCTTTGCCTTCCTTGCCTTCGCTTTCTCCGTAAAGCTGCTTCCACCATTCTGCTATGTAGAGTAATTTAGGATCGTAGCTCGCAAGGATTTCGATCTTTTTTCCTTTTCTGTAAAGAGCATTTCGTGCAGCAGCATAGATACATGCAGGATTGTTTTCGAATGGAATGTCTGCTCCTGTTGCCGCTTCCATATCTCGGGCCCCTTTAATGAGCTCTTTGATATCCACGCCTGCAGCAGCCAAAGGAAGAAGCCCCCCCGGAGTGAATACCGAGAATCTGCCGCCCACGTTGTCCGGAATTACGAAAGATTCGTATCCTTCCTGGTCCGCAAGGGTTTTCAAAGCTCCTCTTTTTGCGTCGGTAACAGCTGCGATACGCTTTGCAGCCTGTTTTTTACCATATCTTTTTTCAATCTCGTTTTTGATTATACGGAACGCAATCGCAGGTTCGGTGGTTGTTCCTGATTTGGAGATCACGATTGCGGCGATCTCGTTTTTTTTAACCGCCTTTAGCAGTTCGTGGATATAATCTTCACTGATATTCTGTCCTGCGAAAACTATCACCGGATCTTTCTTTTTATGTTTCAGGAAGTCGAAATTATCTGCCAGGGCTGTAAGAACTGCTTTGGAGCCGAGATAAGAGCCGCCGATTCCGATAACTATTATCACTTCGGCATCTTTACTAAGGTTTTTAGCCGCTTTTTTGATAGCGGTAAATTCCTCGTCAGTAATGGATGACGGAAGGTTTACCCACCCCAGAAAATCGTTTCCTTTGCCTTCTCCGCTATGTACAAGCGCGTTACATGATTCTATTTCCTGTTTCATCGCATTGATCTCGTCCTTCGAAACGAAATCGTAGATATTGTCGATGTTGATTTTAATTTTTTCCATTTTTTATTATTTGATTTTTGGATGCTAAATTAAAAATTTGGTTAGATTTAGTAAAGCCGATGTAGGATTTGCGTTTTCATAAAGTATTTTATGGACTGTATCCGCTATCGGCAGACTTATTTTTTTCTTCTTGTTTATCTGGTTTATGCAATACGCTGCGTAGTATCCTTCCGCGATCATGCTCATTTCTATCTGTGCGTTTTTTACCGAATAGCCTTTGCCGACCATGAGTCCGAAGGTACGGTTGCGGCTGAACTGTGAATAAGAAGTAACCAGAAGATCGCCAAGATAAACAGAGGCATTGATGTTCCTGTCCGAAGGATAGGTCTCGTTAAGAAAACGTTCCATTTCCATCGCTGAATTCGAAATAAGCACGGCAATAAAATTATCCCCATATCCCTGTCCGATGCACATTCCGACCGCTATGGCATATATATTTTTCAGTACAGTAGCGTACTCCGTTCCACAAATATCCGTGGAGTAGCTTACGTTTATATACCATGTGCGGATTTTTTCACCGAGTATCCGCGAATTATCTATGTCCTTGCAGACAGCCGTAAGGTAAGAGAGTCTTTCGAGTGCCACTTCTTCTGCATGGCACGGTCCGGAAACTATTCCTATCTGGTCGAAAGAGAGATCGTAAAACTGATTCAGGTACTCAGCCACGGTTATGTATTCTCCCGGGATTATCCCTTTTATTGCTGAAACAACGAATTTATCCTGGAGGGATTCGGTCATGGAAGCCATTATGTCCTTCAGGAAGGCCGACGGTACCGCGAGTATTATTATATCTGCGTTCCTGACCACTTCGTCGAGGTCGCTGGACATTTTAAGGTGAGGGGTGTAAAAATGTACGTCCCGTAGATATTTAGGGTTGGATTTGTGTTTTTTTACATACTCCAGTACCTCTTCGTTACGGATGTACCACCAAACCTCCGTGTCGTTTTCAAGTATTATTTTTACCAGCGCGGTGGCCCAGCTTCCATGTCCTATAACGGCGAAACGAGCGTCTTTTTTTATTTTATATGGCATAATCGAGGTTCAATTCAAACAGTAAAGATAGAACATTTAATTTATCCGATAAAATCGGTTGATAAAAAGGTTTTATTATGGTAGATTTTATGACTTATTTATTATAAGGATTTTGTATCTTTGTGCACAAAATCAAATAAAAAACAAAAAGAAGTGAAAAAGATAAAAAGTGCGCTGATCTCAGTGTATTACAAGGATGGACTGGAACAGATTGTTAAAACCCTATCGGAGCAGGGTGTAAAGATATATTCTACAGGCGGAACTTTGGATTTTATTAAAAGCATAGGCGCGGAAGCGACAGCAGTCGAGGATCTTACTGGATATCCATCGATATTGGGCGGCCGTGTTAAGACTCTCCATCCGAAAGTATTCGGAGGCATTCTTGCCCGCAGGGATAATCCCGGAGATATAGAACAATTGGGCCAATACGAAATTCCTGAAATCGATCTGGTAATTGTCGATCTTTATCCCTTCGAAGAAACCGTTGCATCAGGAGCGGAGGAACAAGCTGTTATTGAAAAAATAGATATAGGCGGAATCTCTCTTATCAGGGCCGCTGCCAAAAACCATAAAAATGTGGTAATAGTGGCGTCAGTGGATCAGTATGGCGAACTTTATGATATACTTAAAAACCAGGAGGGGGCCACTACTCTCGAACAACGACGCCGTTTTGCCGCGCAGGCGTTTAATGTAAGTTCTCATTATGACAGCGCTATATTCGGATATTTTAATGGAAAGGAAGAAATTCCGGCATTCAAATCGAGTGTTAACGGTGGCAGAACTCTTCGTTACGGAGAGAACCCGCATCAGCAGGCTGCTTTCTATGGTAATCTCGACGAGATGTTCGAACAATATAACGGCAAAGAGATATCGTACAACAACATGCTGGATATAGATGCAGCAGTTGCTCTCATCAATGAATTCCAAGAACCCACGTTCGTTATCATCAAACATAACAATGCCTGCGGAGTCGCTACGAGGGCGACACTTGCAGAGGCATACGTTGCTGCGCTCGCTTGCGATCCCGTATCTGCATTCGGAGGCGTATTGATTTGCAACCGCGAGATGGACAAGTCGACAGCGGAAGAAGTCACTAAAGTATTCAGTGAAATAATTATAGCACCTTCATACGCGGAAGGCACGCTCGATATACTTAAGACTAAGAAAAATAGAATCATTCTCAAGATTAAATCGTTCGAACTTCCTAAGGTGCAATTCCGTTCCTTGCTTAACGGTGTAGCGGTTATGGATCGCGACAACCAGTTGGGGGGAGTTGACGGAGAGCCTAAATGCGCGACAGAAAAAGGAATTTCCGAACAGGAAATGAATGACCTTATTTTCGCAAATAAGATCGTAAAACACTCGAAATCCAACGCTATCGTGTTTGCTAAAGGCGACACTCTGATTGCAAGCGGTATCGGGCAGACTTCTAGGGTGGATGCGCTTAAACAGGCTGTTGCCAAAGCTAAATCGTTCGGGTTTCAACTCGAGGGTTCGGTAATGGCGTCCGATGCCTTCTTCCCATTCTCAGATTGCGTGGAACTTGCCAAAGGAGAAGGCGTGGTTGCTGTGGTTCAACCAGGAGGTTCCGTAAGGGATCAGGATTCCATAGACTATTGCAATGACAATGGAATGGGTATGCTGTTCACAGGTCTGAGACACTTTAAACATTAGTAGATAATATAAAACTCCTAAGATATGGGATTGTTTTCGTTTTTGACACAGGAGTTGGCTATGGACCTCGGTACGGCCAATACATTGATAATCCATAGCGGTAAAATAGTGGTTGACGAGCCTTCTATCGTGGCTCTCGACCAGCATTCCGGTAAGCTCGTAGCGATAGGCAATCAGGCTAGCCAGATGCATGGTAAAACACACCAGAACATAAAGACCGTAAGGCCTTTGCGCGATGGTGTGATCGCTGATTTTAATGCTGCGGAACTTATGATCCGGGGCATGATCAAAATGATAAAATCACACAATAGTATGTTCAATCCTTCCCTGCGAATGGTTATATGTATCCCATCCGGAAGTACTAACGTAGAAATTCGTGCGGTGAGGGATTCTGCGGAACATGCCGGCGGACGTGAAGTATATATGATCTACGAACCTATGGCCGCCGCGTTGGGTATAGGACTCGATGTGGAGGCTCCGGAAGGACACATGGTTGTGGATATAGGAGGAGGTACCACTGAGATTGCAGTTATTTCGCTTGGAGGCATAGTCTGTAGTGAAAGTATAAACGTTGCGGGAGATGTATTTACCGACGACATACAGACTTATATCAGACAACAACATAACGTAAGGATTGGCGAGCGTACTGCGGAACAGGTAAAGATCGCTATAGGCTCGGCTGTACAGGAACTTGACGAACCGATAGAGGAATTTGTTTTTACAGGTCCCAATATTCTTACATCTCTTCCTTCTACTATCGCAATATCTTTCCAGGAAATAGCTTACGCGCTTGAGAAATCACTCGTTAAGGTCGATGCCGCTGTCATGAAGGTCTTGGAGCAGATTCCGCCAGAACTTTATGCTGATATAGTCAAGGAAGGAGTTTATCTTGCAGGGGGAGGCGCGTTGCTCAGGGGACTCGATAAAAGATTACAGGAGAAAACCAATATCCCGTTTCATGTATCGGAAGATCCGTTAAGGGCTGTTGCCCGCGGTACGGGCATAGCGCTTAAAAATATAAACAGGTTCCAGTTCCTTATGAAATAAACGGCTCAATGCCGAAAATGTATGTACAGATTCGTTCTGTTTTTAAAGAGAATAGGATATGTTTTCCTTTTCATCGTTATTGAAGTTATCGCCTTCAGGTATTACTCCGACAGTTCCGGATATAACCAGGCGAGAACGCTTAATATTGCGAATAATCTGACAGGAAATATATATTCCGCCTTTGCTGACGTACGGCAGTACTTCTATCTTGGCAAGGAAAATAAAAGATTGACGGAGGAAGTGGCCGGACTTCGTGCTGAATTGTCGCGATATGAGGACGAAAGTCGGTTTTTTTCGGATATAATACTTCCCGAAAGCCTGGCTGTTTACAGCTATATGACTGCAAAGATCATCAATAACAGCCTGAATCGTGCTGAAAATTTTATGACTCTTAATAAGGGAAGCCGCGACGGTGTAAAAATTAATTCCGCAGTTATTTCCGATGGAGCGATTGCTGGCTATGTAATGGATTGCGACAACAAATTTTCGGTTGCCATATCCGTTCTGAATACTAAATTTAAAACGAGCGGGAAACTGAAAGGGAAAAATAATTCCTCAGGTTCTGTTTTCTGGGATGCGAAACATTATGACGAAATGGTATTTACCGAGATTCCGAAGTATGCGGAGATTGCTGTAGGCGATACGGTCATAACGACTGAATTTTCGTCCAGATTTCCGGAAGGGATCCATATCGGTACTGTTAAGAGTTTCGAGCTGATAAATGGGACTTATTACGAGGCAAGACTCGAAATCATGGCGAAAATGGGCGGATTGAACAACGTAGTACTTGTCTATTATAATGATATGGATGAAAAAATATCCCTTGAAGAAAATTACCGCTGATGCTTAGATTTATAGAATATTCTATATTGTTCCTGATCGTATCTTTTTTACAGATATTTTTATTTAATCATCTGTACATGGGATATTTCGTGAACCCATTCATTTATCTTTCGTTTATAATACTCCTTCCGATAGATATGCGGGATTATAAAATTCTTCTGTTAGGGCTTTTTACAGGTCTTGTTATGGACTTTTTTATGGGCTCTCCGGGGATTAATGTTATGGCTACAGTGTTGGTTTCATTCTGCCGGCCTGCCTTGATTCGCTTTTTTATGGTAAAAGACGATATAGAGAAGGGCGGAATCCCGAATGTTGATAAAATGGGGTTGGTGAAATTCCTGAATTATTCCTTTCTGATGGTTTTTCTGCATGCCGCTGCTTTTTTTATGCTGGAATCTATGTCTTTCGCAGGAATTGCATACACTTTTCTTAAAATAATCGTAAATACTATTGGGACGGTATTTACGGTTTATATATGTCAATTGCTCTTTCTTTCAAAACGTTCAAAAGTATAAATAAATAATGAATTCATCCCGTGCCCTGATTTTGAAAATCTTCGTGGTCCTTGTCGCCACAGTGATTCTTGCGCGGTTATTTTATCTTCAGATACTTGACGACCGATATAAAGTTTTCGCCAATAATAATGTCCTTCGGCATGAAGTGCAGTTCCCTCCGAGAGGTGAAGTTTATGACCGTAACGGAGAGTTCCTGATACAGAGTAAGGAAGCCTACGACCTTCTGGTAGTCCCGAGGGATGCGAGGGATTTCGATACCGCAATGTTATGCCAGGTTCTGGGTGTGGATAAAAATATATTCCTTAAGGAATTTAAAAAAGCTGAAAATTTTTCCAGAAGGAGGCCCTCAGTGTTATTTAAGCAACTGCCTAAAGAAATAAAACTTAAGTTTGACGAGTATAATTTCCCCGGATTTTATACCCAATACCGTACCGTTAGATCGTATCCGCGTAAAATTGCAGGCAATCTTCTTGGTTATGTCAGTGAGGTCGACCAGAAAATAGTAGAGAGCAATCCATACTACCGCAGCGGTGATTATATTGGTAAAAGCGGAGTGGAATTCGCTTATGAAAGATATTTGCGCGGAGAGAAAGGCGTGAAGATCCAGATGGTCGATGTTCGTGGTATTCCTAAAGGTTCTTATGCGGATGGAGTGTACGACTCCCTTGCAGTACCCGGAGCGGCGATAACCTGTACTATTGACAGCAGGTTGCAGGAGCTTGCCGAAGAACTGCTTGAGGGTAAAGTAGGCAGTGTCGTTGCTATCGAACCGGCAACAGGAGAAATCCTTGTTATGGCCAGCAGTCCTTCTTATGATCCCGATAAACTCGTGGGTAGCCAGTTGGGGAATAATTACATGGAGCTGTTGCGCGATCCTTATAAACCGCTGCTCAACCGGTCCGTGCAGGGCGCTTATCCTCCGGGATCGACATTTAAGCTTGTGAATGCTTTGATATCCCTTCAGGAAGGAACGAACGTTCAATCCGACAGCTATCCCTGTAATTATGGGTATCCTTATGGACGAGGGGTAAAATGCCACGCCCATCAATCTCCTGTAAATCTTACCGCTGCACTTCAGACTTCCTGCAATGCATACTTTTGTTATACGTTCCGTAATCTTGTAGATAATCCTAAATACGGAGGAATAAAGAACGGGTTCGATGTATGGTACGATTACGTGGAAAGCTTCGGATTCGGAAGGAAACTGAATTCGGACCTTACCAGCGAAGTACGGGGTAATATTCCTACCCGGGAATTTTATGATAAGGCATACAGGGGAAGCTGGAACTCTATGACGATTTTGTCTTTATCTATAGGGCAGGGAGAGATAAGCGCTACGCCGCTTCAGGTTGCCAATCTTGTCGCTACGGTTGCTAACAGGGGATTTTATTATATCCCTCATGTTGTTAAAGCGATCGAGGGACAGGATTCCATCGACAGCCAGTTTTATGAAAAACATTATTCGAAAGTAGAGAAAAAACATTTCGATGTGGTTGCGGAGGCTATGTGGAAAGCCGTGAATGAATGGGGAACACCCCGTGGTGCATATATTCCCGGATGGGATGTGTGCGGTAAAACGGGAACTGCACAGAATTCACAAGGCAGGGATCATTCTACTTTTGCCTGTTTTGCCCCGTATAATGATCCGAAAATTGCCATATCGGTTTATATCGAGAATGGTGGATTCGGTGCTACTATTGCAGTTCCTGTTGCGAAACTTCTGCTCGAACAATATCTTACGGGAGAGATACAGAGCCACGATATTTATCAAAGGATGAAGGAAATAAAATTAAGTTATCCGGCATATGAGAAATAGTGGGGACGGAACTACGTTTTTCAGCATAGACTGGTCGGTTATATTGATCTATCTGGTACTGGTTTTTCTGGGGCTGATAAATATTTACGCATCTGTTTATGACGAGAATACATCCGGATTTTTCGACTTGTCACAGAGATCCGGCGTTCAGCTTATATGGATCGGAATATCCGTGTTTATAGCTGCGTCAATTCTGCTTATAGAGGAGAAATACTATCATATACTCGCATATCCCTTATACTGGCTGTCGATTCTTGCTCTTTTGGGGATGTTTGTATTCGGTAAGGAAGTAAATGGGGCCAAGGCATGGTATGAAATAGGTCCTATACGTATACAGCCTGTTGAATTCGTGAAGTTTACAGCATCGTTGGCTATTGCCAGGGCTATGAGTTCATACTCTTTCAGCATTCATAACCTCAAATCTTTATTCTTTGTTTTTACGATACTTTTTCTACCTGCCATAATAATTATACTGCAGAATGATACGGGATCTGCATTGGTATATGGTGCATTTGCTTTTATGCTGTTTCGTGAAGGATTTAACGGATGGGTATATATAGCGGTGTTCATGTTGATCACTTTATTCATACTATCTTTTATAATCGAGCCTCTGCCGCTTATAATTATGCTTTTTATCTTCTGTCTTTTAGCTGAAGCATTCGTTAACGGACGATGGAAAAGCAAAGCAATATACGCAGCGGGAGTCTCGCTGCTGACTGCCATAGTATTTTTTACAGCGAAATTTACCGGAGGGGATATGGCTTTGGATATAGCTCTGATCGTATCCATAGTATTGTCGTTCATATTGGTCGCCATATATTCATACCGGCAGAAGATTGTTAATGTATGGTTGTTCGTCGCGATGTTCATTGGTTCGGTAGGGTTCACGTATGCCGTGGATTATGTTTTCGATAATGTTCTTCAGGTCCATCAGCAGAAAAGAATATTGGATCTTCTCGGTCTTGAAAAAGACCTTAAAGGGTGGGGATATAACGTAAACCAATCCAAGATAGCCATAGGTTCAGGAGGGTTGTCCGGCAAGGGTTATTTGCAGGGAACACAGACCAAATACGATTTTGTCCCTGAACAAAGTACGGATTTCATATTCTGTACCGTGGGCGAAGAATGGGGATTTATCGGAAGCGCGATAGTAGTTATTCTGTTCGTTATATTGATAGTTAAGCTTATCTCCATGGGAGAGAGGCAGGAAGAGACTTTTGGGCGGATATACTGTTATTGCGTCGCTTCCGTATTCTTTTTTCACTTTATAGTTAACGTGGGTATGACAATAGGACTCATGCCTGTAATAGGGATACCGCTGCCGTTTTTCAGCTATGGAGGTTCTTCGATGCTGGCATTTACAATGTTACTCTTCGTCGCGATAAAACTCGATAGTTCCAGAAAGAACCATATCAGCAGAATTTAAAATATCGTCTGTAAAACAGGGATGAGTATTGCTGTAAATATACCCATTATACCTATTGCCAATCCGCTTACGGCACCTTCTGTCGCACCCATTTTCACAGCCTCGGCCGTGCCGACCGCATGGGCAGCCGAATCCATGGCAAGACCTTTGGCAATGCGGTTTTTAACACGTATTGTCCTTAATATTACTGGCCCCGCGATACTTCCGAAAATACCCGTGTAAACAACGACTAATGCTGTAAGGGATTCAATGCCGACCGAATTTTTGGATATGGATAACGCTATGGGAGTAGTAACCGACTTGGGCTGTATGGATGTAATTATGTCCTCGGTCACACCCATGTATTTTGCGATAAGAACTACGCTCCCTATGCCTATGATGCAGACTGTAAATACAGAAACGGATATTGTCAACAGATTACCTTTAATAATATCTATCTGCTCGTAAAGAAGTAATCCCAGACATACGACGGATAGTCCGAGCATGAGTTCGATTACAGCCGTTCCATCGCGGTATGTTTCATAATCGATGTCCGTTAATTTTAGGAACGATATGATTACCGCCATTGATAAAAGCATGGGGTGAAGGAGTTTAAATCCGGTTTTTCGGTAGAGCCATACGGCTATCAGGTAAGTTCCGAGAGTCAAGGTCAGAAGAAATACCTCGGAGCTTAAAATTTCATTCATTTCTCTTCTTTTTATCTAAAAATTGAAACAACAGTCCCACGCTTGCCACTACTAAAACGGTACTGATGGTGCAGGCCGCCAGTATTGCCCATATATGTTTGCCAAGTATATCATAGGAGGTAATTATGCCTACTCCTGCCGGAACAAAAAAAAGGATCATATTATCCAAAAAAAAGGATACTGTTTTTTTTACTTCTTTGCTGTCTATCAGTCCTGATTTAAGCGATATAAAAAAACAGCATTCCCAATACGCTTCCGGGCAGGAAATTATGGGTAACATGACTTAATACCATTCCCAATGCGTAAAAAAGAAGCAGATAGAAAATCCCTTTCATTTGTGTTTATTTCAATTCCAAGTTATATTTTTTATAGTTTTCGTAAACCCGTTCGTTCATGGCGTAAAAAATACTGGAATAATCATTATGGTTGACCCACGCCCATACTACTACTGTAATCGCCCCGCCTGTTACGGTGCTGATATTTATTTCGTACTTAGGGTTAGATAATATCTTATTATCCTGTGCGACCATATCCCCGAAGAATTTCTTAACTACTTCATAATCCTGCCCGTAAGGAAGTGAATACGTCCATTCGATACGTCTAGTGGGTTCAATGGTGTAATTGTTAATTACGCCGGTAAATACTACTCCGTTCGGTAAATATATTGTTTTATTATCTACGGTGTTTATTACGGTGCTGGTTAGCTGTATCGCTTTCACTGTTCCTCCCCGCCCCTGTGCCTCGATGTAGTCCCCTACACGGAACGGACGGAAAATAAGCAGCATCACTCCTCCTGCAAAGTTCTGCAATGTGCCGCTGAGTGCCACACCGACTGCCAGACCTGCGGATGCGAATATCGCTACAAAAGATGTTGTGCTGAATCCGAGTATGCCAATAACCATTATTACCAGGATAATGGTTAAAGTGATGGAAATAACGCTGTTAAGAAATGACCTTAAAGAAGGATCGACCCGTCTTCTGGTCATTATTTTATTTACGATAGCATTTAGTTTTTTAATTATCCATCTTCCTGCGTAGAAAACGATAAGTGCCAGAATTATTTTCCCTGCAACATCCATAGCTGCCAGGAATAATTTCGACCAGAGTTGATCCTGTGGGACCTGAGTCCATTTTTCGATCTTATCCATAAAGGATCGTCCGGACAATGAATCGGCTGCCGCAGAGGCTGTCGTTTGTAAAAATGTAAACATATTATTTTATTTTTTCCACTAAACAGTAAATTATATGCCCTTGCAAAGTATTACTCTATATCCAGATTAAGGGATTTCCGGAATTCCGTTAACAGGGGATTTTTATCTACGAGGTACTTCAGTTTATCCTCGGCTTTTATAGGCCTCATGGGTCTGTCGTCTTCTGTTACTTCGATCACAAAATCGATTTCTCCGCTGAATTTTCCTATTTCGCAAAGCCTCTTCTTAAGGTCGATAGTGTTCCATTCTATTTCATCTTTGAGGGTTTCGTTCGAAACGGTAAAATTTACCGAGTTTCCGATTACTGTTACATCTTTGAAGGCAGCGGCAAGCCGGGGGCGTTCCTCAAGCAATTCTTCGGACAGTTTAGCACATGAGTCCACAATCTCTTTTTCAGATGCTATTTTTGAATGTTCCTGTTGGCTTGAAGTGCTATTTTGTTGTTCATTTGTGTTCGTTGCCCCAGTTGACTTCCCATTCATAATGTTTTTAAGGGAGAGGCCAGTAACAGATGAAATGGATTCTGCAGCAGCAGTCTTGATTTTTTCCGGACTTGGGGTCGGTTGGTCAATGATCTCAGGATTTTCAGCGACAGTAGGTTTATTATCCGCAACGGTTTTTTCCGGACTATTCTCTACGGTCTTATCTGTTTTTGTTTCTGACCTTGGAGATATCACCGGAAGCTTCGGATCCGGTAATTTATCGATCGTTACGCTTGTTTCAGGATTTTTTTTTTGAAAAAATCCGCAAAGTTTGAGTAATGCGAGTTCCGTATTCAAACGTTGATTAGTTGCTGCCCGTAGTCCCGAATCGGTAAGCGTTAGCAGGCTTATACTCTCTATGATGATTGGCGCCGGAAATTTTTCGGACTGCCGGAAATAATTTTCCGCTGTTTTTCCCGAGACTTCAAGAAGTGAAGCGGTTCTCTTGTCTTTGCACATCAGCAGATTTCTGAAATGATCGTTTAACCCTGCAATGAAGGTTTGTACGGAGAATCCTCTTCTGAGTACATCGTCCAGCAGAATTAGGCAATCCTGATAATCTCCCTCGGGAATATAGTCGACAGCCTTGAAATAAGTTTCATAATCCAGTACGTTCAATGTTTCAGATACCGTTGCCGAATCGAGTTTGTTTCCGCAGAATGAAACGACTTTATCGAACATCGAGAGTGCGTCCCTCATACCTCCGTCCGCTTTGCGTGCTATGATATGCAGCGATTCTTCGTCACTTTCGATGTTCTCTTCTGCGGATATATATTTGAGATATTCTACTGCATCGTCAGGCTTTATTCTGTTGAAATCGTATATCTGGCATCTGGATAATATAGTAGGAATTATTTTGTGTTTTTCCGTCGTCGCCAAAATGAAAACGGCATGAGCAGGAGGCTCTTCCAGCGTTTTAAGGAAGGCGTTGAATGCTGAAAGAGAGAGCATATGCACCTCATCTATTATGTAAATGCTGTATTTGCCTAACTGCGGAGGGATTCGCACCTGATCTGTAAGATTGCGAATATCGTCTACTGAATTGTTAGATGCAGCATCCAGTTCGTGTATACTGAAAGATCTTCCTTCGTTGAAGGCTTTGCATGATTCGCACTCGTTGCATGCTTCCCCATCCACAGGTGAAAGACAATTTATCGCTTTGGCAAAAATACGCGCGCATGTAGTTTTGCCCACCCCGCGAGGACCGCAGAAGAGATATGCGTGCGCAAGTTGTCCCTTGTTTATTGCATTTTTAAGGGTCGAAGTTATATGTTGCTGTCCCACAACTGAAATAAAGGTTGCAGGGCGGTATTTTCTGGCTGAAACGATAAAGTTAACCATCGGTTATGATTTTCACCACAAATATAATGAAAGTCAAACGTAATTGAGAATTTTATTATCAATTACTGAGATGCTTTTAATATGTTGAAAACATTAGGGACAAATAAAAAACCCTCTCATCAAGAGGGTCTTTATAATATTTAATAAAAATTTAGAAGGCGTATCCGACACCGATCTGCCATACTCTGTTGGAGAAATTATCGCCTGAGTTATTTTTAAGATTGTCTGTTAGTCCCAGGTTGTATCTGGTATTTACAAAAACTCCGTTGTAGAATCTGTAAGTAAACCCCATCGCAAAAGATATATCTCCGCCTTTTAATCCGTCTATATCTGTTTTAACGGTTGCTCCGTTGACCTTCGATTTAGTTTTGCCGTTAAGCAGTATACCGAACTGAGGACCGAGGTCGAGGCTTAGTCCTTCGAAAAGATATAGTTTCACAAGAACAGGAATGTTAAGGTAATTCATCCTGTGCCAACTGTCTATGCTGTTGATATCTGTTTTATATCCTTGTCGTGAATAAATCACTTCCGGTTGGATGCTGACTACGTAACCGAGTCTGAATTCCGCGAACGCACCTGCATAGAAACTTAACTTCGCTTTGCTATCGTCTACGTGAGACACCCCGGTGACATTGAGACCGCCGGTGACACCATAACGGAAGTTTTCATTTCTTTGTGCTGAAGCAGCTGTAATAATTGCAGTGAAAGCAAATAAAAGTAATAGTTTTTTCATAATCAGAATTATTATTTAAATAGGTTTTATTATTTTATATTGACATTATTTCTCTGGCGACGGATAGAGCTCTTTCATAATCTGGTTCGTCGCTTATATTTTGTACGTATTCAATATGTCTTATTTCTCCTTTGCGGTCTATGACCACTACTCCTCGTGCCAGTAGGCGCAGGGGTTCCATTACGAAACCATATTTCCTACCGAAGTCCAGAAGATTATAGTCTGAATAAATCTGAAGTTTTTCTATGCTCTCAGCAGCGCAGAACCTTTGCTGGGCAAAAGGAAGATCCACTGAAATAGCTATTATCGTAGTGTTGTTGAGATTGGCTGCTTCCTTATTGAATTTTATATTCTGGAAACTGCACACGGAAGTGTCTACTGAAGGAAAAACACTTATTATTATGTTTTTGTCCTTATAGATGGAAGAAGAGACAATATTCAAATCTTTATCAGTAACCCTGAATTCCGGAGCATGATTCCCGATTTTCAAATGGTTGCCGATCAGATTTATAGATTTACCTCTAAATATAACCGTATTCGTATCCATGGCATTTTTGAACATTTATCGTTCAATTACAATGCCAAAATCTTTAATTTAACGGGAACACGACAGGTTTTGTAATATAATAACTGTAAATCATTACTATTATGGCAATAATTGCGATTATTATCGAAACTATCAGGATGAAATCCGGTTTGCGGGATTTTTTAACCGGTTGTTGCGGAATATCCCTTTTTGGTTTTGGGAAACGTTTTTCCTCGATAGGTGTGGTAGCGGGACTGGAAACTACAGGTGTTGGGGATGCCGCAGGTTTTTGCTGAGTTTTGATCACGTCGTTCAAAGTCAGCGGAATTTCGGCTTTACCAGGCTCGATTATCTTAGGTGTTTCTTTTACTGCCTCGACTTGTGGAAAAATAATGGCTTCTTTGATATCTTCCGTCCGATCTGATTTTTGTATGGGAGCTTTATCCGGTTCTTTTGTATCAAGGTACAATATGCCGTTACGGTCTTTTTTCAAGGAGCCCAGGTTTTTTATAAAAAAATACCCGTTGTCTGAGATAGAATTATTTATGCTTAAAACATATTGAGATATAATGGAGTCCGCTTCAGCAGAGGAAACGCTGTAAAATTTCCCCACGATTTCCGACAGTACCCCATCGTTCTTATTTAAAAACGGAACGAATACTACAGAGGAATCATCTTTTTTAAGAAATGCTCCAAGATCCGGAATAACTATTCTCCTGTTTTCTTTCAGAAAATCGGTAATTATATCTCCAACCATAGCTAAAACAATTTTACTTTACAAATATATCACTTTTTATACTATATGAAAACAGTTGTAAATCACTTTGGGAATTTTTATTTTTGAAGTTTACTATTCAATCTTCCGGATGATAATTTATGATATAGCTTTGACCATGATCCCCGAGATAGGAAATATTCGGGGAAGAAAACTGATAGAAACGTTCGGCAGTGCCGAAGCCGCGATGAAAACCTGTCCGGACGATATTTTCGCTGAAACGCAGATTCCTCTTTCAGCAATACATAAACTTATGAACAACAGGGGTTTCCCTGACGCGGAAGCGGAAATACGGTTTGCAGAAAAGAACGGAATCGAAATTATTTCCATAACGTCGGATAAATATCCTGAATTGCTCAAGGAATGCTGTGATGCGCCTCTTGTGCTGTACGTGAAGGGTGATATCGATTTCAATTCCGGACGCTGGATGTCTGTCGTAGGAACGAGAAAATTTACTTCTTACGGAGAAAAAGTGACCCGGGAAATCGTGACAGGAGTTTCGTCTGTGGTGCAGGATGCTGTAATAGTCAGTGGACTTGCTTATGGAACCGATATCTGTGCACATGTTTCTGCTATGGATTCAGGTTTGAAAACGGTAGCCGTACTCGGTAATCCGTTGAATCGGATATACCCTTCCGCGCATAAGAGACAGGCGGAGAGGATAATTGAAACAGGCGGTGCCATAGTCTCCGAATTTCATTCCCTGTGTGCGGTGCAACCTACTAATTTTCTTCGCAGAAATCGGATAATAGCCGGTTTGAGTTCCGGAAGCATTATAATCGAATCGGCATATAAGGGAGGATCCCTGTCTACGGCGAATTATGCCCATGGATATGACCGTGATGTGATGGCGGTTCCTGGAAAAATAGGGGACGCAACGTCCGAGGGTACTAATAATCTCATTTATAAGCAGAAGGCTTATATGGTCCGTGGCTATAAAGATGTTCTCGAAGTTCTGAACTGGGATGTGCCGGACAAGAAGAAAAAAAACGTACAAACGGAATTTTTTTCCGTAACCGAAAAAATGCCGGCGGATATGAAAACGCTTTATGAAAGTATTCCGGAGACAGCATGCTCATTCGACGATCTTTCGGTCATAGCCAATATGCCTGTTTATAAGATTTCATTTCTGGCATTCGAGATGGAGCTTGCGGGGTATATCAGGATAATGCCCGGAAATATGGTCGCTAAAATTTAAATTATGTATTTTATAGATACCCATACTCATTTATTCGATGAAAGGTTCGATGCCGACAGGGCGGAAGTTGTTGCCTGTTCGGTGGAAAACGGTGTTAAAAAATTATTGCTTCCCGCTACGGATTCCGGTACGCACGAAAAAGTCATACGGACCGTTAAGGAGTTCCCGGGAGTTTGCTATGCGATGATGGGACTTCATCCGACGTCAGTAAACGATAATCCGGATTATATGCAGGATCTGCGCCTTGTAGAAAAATATCTGGAAGAAAAACCGGTGGATTTTGTTGCAGTAGGAGAGATAGGTCTCGATCTTTACTGGAGCAGGGATTTTCAGAAAGAGCAGGAAAAGGCTCTGAGGTTTCAACTGGAACTTGCCCTGAAATACGATATTCCGGTTGTGCTGCACGTGAGGGATGCTTTTGCGGAAATATTCCGTGTACTTGAAGATTACAAAGGATATAGCCTTAGAGGCGTATTTCATAGTTTTTTCGGTACAGAAGAAGATTACCGTACTATCAAAACGCTTGGTGATTTCAAGGTCGGAATAAGCGGTCCCGTGACCTATAAAAAATCAGATTTGACTGATGTGATCCCTTTGATTCCATTAGAGGATATTTTACTTGAAACGGATGCGCCTTATCTTCCTCCTGTGCCTTACCGGGGCAAACGTAACGAGAGCTGTTATATTCCGTTGATAGCGGCAAAAATTGCGGAATTAAAAGATATTCCTGTCGCAACTGTTGCGGAAACGACCACATCGAATGCCGAAAAACTTTTTTCTGCCATTCGCGGTTAAAGTTCTGGCACGTGTATTGCAATAGTCATATCAGAAAGCAAATCCTTTACTTCGGGATATAAGATATAAACACAAGGTTTCTTCATTTATTTAAGTTTGGGTTAGTAGTTTTTGGGGAGCGATCCCCAGAAAAAAGAGGTTACCGTGAGGTCCCCTCTTTTTTGTTTTTATCCGTATATTTGCCGCCACGGACCGATTATTGTAATCGGATAATTAACTCAAATCATGTTATAATGGGAAAAGAAATTTATATTCGGTCAATACTCTTATGCACAGTTTTTATATTTTGTTTTAATGCATATTCGCAGAACGATTCTACATCCTTGGTCGTATCACGTCTTTCGACCGCGCCTGTAGGCGACGATGACGCGCTCCGGCATTTTTCGGAGAATCAGGAAAAAGGCTTCCGGGCGTCCGATCTTCCGAATTTCGTAATATACAACAACAAAAATTTTGCATTCGGCATAGGCGGTTATGTAAATCTCCGTGTGGGTTATGATGTTAACGGAGTCGTTAATAACAACGACTTTTATACTTCCCTTATCCCTGTCGCCGACCGTCTCTCGAAACATAAATTTTTTATGGACGGCACCACTTCGCGCCTGTTCTTTAAAACCGTTGCCAATGCTCCTGTTTTGGGGCTGGTAACTGCCTATATAGAGACGGATTTCAGGGGAGCGAGCAACAATCTGCGTATGAGGAAAGGATATATCGAATTCAAAGGATTTATGTTCGGAAAGAATTTTACCAGCCTTAAGGATACAGAAGCGGTACCTCCTACTGTGGATTTCCAAGGGCCGAACTCCCTTATACATAAGTATTCTTTCATGGTAAGGTACGAATATAATCACGATGATAAGTGGAAGATAGGGCTAGCTGTTGAAAATCCTGATATAAGTGCCGTATATGCGGATAATTATAGCGCGGGGGATCAGAAGATGCCGGATATCCCGATGTGGATCACCCGTTATTGGAATAACGGAAAGGGGCACATCCGGTTTGCATCGGTGATCCGTAATTTTTATTACCGCGATCTTGTTGCGGATAAAACCCGTTCCGAGTTAGGATGGGGGCTGAATCTGAGTATGGCTTCTCCGCTTAATCGTAAATTTAAGGTTTACGGAGAGACGGTTTACGGTAAAGGCATGGCGCAGTATATACAGGATCTGAACGGCAACGGCTTCGATCTTGTCGCGGACGGCCGTAATCCGGGAAGAATGCAGACTTTGAGAACCTTCGGATGGTACGGGGCGTTGCAGTATAATTTTACGGATAAATGGTTCTGCTCAGGTACATACGGATATGTGCGTGTTTATGGACGCGAAGGTTTTAATTCCCCGGATACGTACCGCCTTGCGGATTATGTCGCTGTGAATAGTTGTTATAATATACTTCCCGCTTGCCAGATAGGGTTGGAGTATCTCTACGGCCGCCGGAAAAATTTCAGCGGCGACAATGGCACGGCAAACAGGATATACGCCATGATCCAGTATAATTTCTGATTTAATCCCCCCTTTTATAAAATAAGTAAATCTTTCAAACTCTGAAAGACTCTTTAGCTACACAAAATAAAATGCAAACGTAAGATAAGATGTGGCGACGGAAGCGAAATTTTTTAGAAAAAGTTCACAAATATTTTGCATAAAGTCTGAGTCTGATTTATCACCCTGAAAAACAAAATAGTAACCCTCGCTTCCCAGCAATAGAAAATTTGCGCTTCGCTAAAGTATTTATTGCGACCCGCAAGAGATTCAATTAATTATTAATCAACGTGTTGCATCTTTAATTTTTTATTCTTTTCTTTGCTTTTTAAGAAACAAAAGTGCCCACGGGCACGCGACATATTATAAAGGGTAAACGACTCTTTATGCCAATCTGAAAACTTGCAGCTATTATCGGATGATAATAGGTTTATAATTCGGCGTAATCGTTGTTCAAACCCGAACTATGTCCTACCTTTGCATTGGGTAGGACAGGTTTGGGCGCAGTTCAACACTCCGGATTAGGGCTTGCAAGGCCTTCAGATTGGGTGTTGCAACTGCGCCATATTTTTGTGTACATATAATATATAAAATTGGCACGGCGCAGAGCGGGGGATCGCGTAGGGTTTTCCACGTTATCTACCTGATTATCCGCTTCTGCGCCTTTTTTTGAAATATCAGAGGCATCGCCAGACCTCTTCTTCTTTGAACAAGAGGTTTTTGAGTGCGGGAAAAGATTCGTCCACGGGTAACGCGAGCCCTCCGGACGAATACTGATCCTGCACTCTTTTTATGTATAATCCCTCGCAGATAAAAAATTGTGGAAAAAAACGATCGGTAGGTCGTTTTATACTACCCACGCGCAACGATCTCTTTTTTATTATCTTTGCAGTTAAATGTTCCGATTTGCGGACAATAGTGGACATGGCGTAATCGTTGTTAAATTTCGGTTGCATATAATTTGAAAATAACATGCTGATAGCAAGACAAAAAAGAAAAGAAAATATAGCCGAATATATAATCTATATTTGGCAGTTGGAGGATATACTTCGCGCTCTGAAATTCAGTCCGGAAGCGATATACAGCCAGCTTGTGGATAAGCAGCAGGTTCCCGACCAGGAAAAAATGGAGATATTTTTTTGGTATCAGGATATTGTAAACCTTTTACGTAGCGAGGGTAAAGAAGAACACGGGCATCTCGATCTTACGCTTCATCTGATAAAAGATCTTCAGGAACTTCACGAATCATTGCTTAAACTACCTGCAGGTGACGAATATCGTAAAATATTCGAACCTTTGGCCGCTGAACTTCCACAGATAAGAGCTCGCATGGATAAGGTGGCAATGAGCGATATCGAACTGTGCCTGCGTGCTTTGTACGCGGTGATTTTATATCGTATCAAGGGCGACGAGGAACATAAAACCTTTGTAGACGACACCCTCGCGCTTATATCCCCTGTCGTGGCGCAATTGGCAAGGATACATAAGGAGATCGAAGACGGGAAGTTCGACTTATATAAAAAAACGGAACAGAAATAAAAGATTAACCATGATACAACACGAAAAAATATCCGATCTTGTAAGGCGCCGGGATGCGTTGAGGAGGTATCTTTGACATCGATAATCAACGAATAGTTTTAGAAGAAGAAGAGTCGAAGACTCAGGATCCGGATTTCTGGGACGATCCCAAAAAAGCCGAACTACAACTCAAAAAAAACGCTTCTATAAAGGCGTGGATCGACCGTTACGATGAGATAGACAAACTTATCGGCGATCTCGAACTCATGCCTGAATTTATAAAAGAAGGGCTGGCTGAAGAATCTGAAGCAGAAGAACTTTATGATAATGCTTTGGGCAGGATCGAGGACCTCGAAATGTGGAACATGCTCCGCAGCGAAGAGGACAGGCTCGGGGCGATTCTCGAGATCAATTCCGGAGCCGGAGGTACCGAGAGCCTCGATTGGGCATCGATGCTTATGCGTATGTATATGCGCTGGGGAGAGATCAATAACTGGCAGGTAAAAGTTATAGATATTCAGGAAGGTGAAGAAGCTGGCGTAAAATCCGCAACTATAGAGTTTGTGGGAGAGTTTGCTTACGGCTTCCTTAAAAGCGAAAACGGAGTTCACAGGCTCGTAAGGCTGTCGCCGTTCGATTCCAGCAACAGGAGGCACACTACGTTCGCATCCGTATTTGTTTCCCCTGCCGTGGACGATACGATTGAGATTGTAGTCAACCCGGCAGATATAGAATGGGATACTTATCGTTCCGGTGGAGCAGGAGGCCAGAATGTCAACAAAGTGGAAACCGGAGTTCGTTTGAAACACAAGCCGTCCGGAATTGTCGTCGAAAATACCGAGACCCGTTCCCAGTTGATGAACAAGGAAAATGCTATGAGGATACTGAAATCCAAACTTTATCAGAAGGAACTGGAGAAGCGGATGGAATTACAAAACGAGCTCGAGGGGCAGAAGAAAAAGATAGAGTGGGGATCCCAGATACGAAGCTACGTTATGCACCCTTATAAAATGGTTAAGGACCACAGGACAATGTGTGAAACGTCCTCCGTACAGGATGTTTTGGATGGAAACTTGGGTGAATTCGTTAAGAGTTTCCTTATGGAATTTGGTAAAACCGTGTAGTCGGTATTATAAACTTGCTCTGCTGCGAAACAATAAAAAACTTACACGTTAAACTTCGTGTAAATTTTTTAATCTCCGAAGGGATTCTGTTTACTACACTAAAGCATGAACCATAATGTAAAGTTTTCTGTATTTGTAGCCTGATCGTAATAAGAATTTTATTTCGCAAAATTCGGAGGTCGGCTCGGGTGTGAGCCTGAAAATATTCCGGTTCCGTCGCGGAGCCATATTACTACTCGGTAAAGGATTTGCATGCAAGCCCGTAGAAGACGTCAGGCGCGAGCCTGAAATAAAAAGCGCAGGAACGTCCTCTTGCAGTCTACCCGCCGTCCCTGCGCCAACCCTTTGATT